>Ga0209515_10000116_pt1 | contig 148279 bp, 140 predicted proteins | sample Subgroupgradi54m_FD_187454 | JGI IMG/M metagenome (GOLD analysis project Ga0209515, IMG submission 187454) | Subsurface groundwater microbial communities from S. Glens Falls, New York, USA - GMW60B uncontaminated upgradient, 5.4 m (SPAdes)... ... | reverse complement strand
ATATTATGAATTTTAACAGGGAGAAAATGCTCAAGTACTACACCAGCCACTATGGGAATAACAGTACGGTTATCTCTGTCGCCGGCGACATTGTATCAAAACGGATAGAAGAAAAAATAAAAAAGTATTTTGGCGCATCAAAAATACATTCGGTATCGTCCAAAGTAGCAACCAAAGAATCGCAAACAAAACCAGGGGTCTTAATTCATCATAAGAAAACCGACCAAACCCATTTTTGTTTGGGGGTTAGAGCCTACGATATGTTTGACCAAAGAAAATACGCCTTGAGTCTTATGGCGATTATTCTAGGGGGAAATATGAGTTCTCGCCTTTTTATTTCTGTCAGAGAAAGGAACGGTTTAGCATACTATGTCCATACGTCAGTTGACACTACAACCGATACCGGGTACCTGGTTACCCAGGCTGGAATTAAAAATGATAGTCTCCAAAAAGCGGTAGCGCTTGTGTTACATGAGTACCGAAACCTAAAGAACAAAACCATTTCTGATAAGGAGTTAAAAAAAGCTAAGGACTATCTAAGGGGTACGATGGCTTTGTCTTTGGATGCCACCGATACCCAGGCTTCTTTTTACGCTGCCCAAGAGGTTATGGGAGAAAAACTACTAACGCCTGAAGAAAAGTTGGCTATGATTGATAAAGTCTCTGTTCATGATATAAAAAAGGTGGCACAAGATATTTTCAAAGAAGAAAAGTTGAATTTAGCGGTCATTGGCCCCTTTGAAGAGAAAGAAAAAAAGGTATTTGAATCATTGCTACTACTATAATGCCAGAGCAAACACTAGATATTTCTTGGGAAAGCGTGGTAAAGGTTTTTGTTGCAGGCTTTATTTTTTACATTCTTTTTTTGGTAAGGAACATTGTAATTTGGTTTTTTTTCGCGCTTATCATTTCCCTTTTGATTGAACCGGTGATCAGTTTTTTGAGACATTTCAAGGTTCCCAAAGTGCTGGCGGTCCTCCTGGTGTATGCGCTACTGCTTGGCGTATTGGGGTTGATGGTGTATCTTACCGCCCCTATTTTTATTTTCGAAATCAATCAGTTTTCCCAGAACATTCCCGAGTATTTCGAAAAAATCAACCCCTTATTGAAAGATGTCGGTTTTGAGGCCGCAAAAAACTTTGAAGACTTTACGTCTCTTTTGGTAACTGGGTTAAAGCAAGGCTCTAGCGGTATCTTGCGAGCGATCACTACTTTTTTTGGCGGGGTATACTCAACATTTCTCATCTTTGCCCTTGCTTTTTTTATTTCCCTGGAAGATAAGGGGCCGGAAAGAGTTTTGGCTTTTTTAGTTCCTAAAAAATACGAAGAATACGTAGTATCCCTTTTTGAAAAGGCGCAATACAAGGTTTCCAAATGGTTCGGAGCAAGGATTGTTTCATGTATATTTGTAGGGGTCGCTTCTTTTGTTGCATTCTTTTTATTGGGGGTAAAGTATTCTTTTGTCCTAGCATTGCTTTCCGGTGTTTTAAATTTTGTACCCTACATTGGGCCAACTATCACCCTCGTGCTTTCTGTAGTATTCGTGGGTGTGTCTGATAGTTGGATCACCGCGCTATATGTATTCATAATTCTTTTAATAATCCAGGAAGTTGAAAACAAGGCCCTTACACCTTTATTAATGAAAAAGTTTATGGATTTACCGCCAGTTTTGGTTTTGTTGTCACTACTCGTCGGAGGAACTATTTTTGGCTTTTTAGGCACCATTTTTATGGTCCCCATCTTTGGAATTGTCTACGAGTTTTTAAAAGAATTTTTAGAAAAAAGACGAGCAGAAGCCAGTGTCTACTAGAGTCTCAACAGTAGCACACTGATAACGAATGCTAATACTTGAGTCGCGACTCTCCATACATTGGAGATTTTTTTATATTTCAAGAAATGTATTTTTTTGGTATGGATTTGGTGGTGTATCATTAACAGTTTATTGGGAAAGAGCAGGGTAACAACGGTCAATCCATCAGGTATGATGGCAAAAAACGCGCACACATACACGATGGGTTGGTTTTTTGAAAGAAGAAAAATGAGTGCAATGCCAATGCAAACATCTATAGATACCTTTATAAGGTCTGAAATATTTTTCTTAGACAAACCGTACTTTAAGTTTTTAATAGAACTTTCGGCTGATGTGAGATATTCAATATGAGGGAAAACATCTAAAAAGTAATGCCCCAACCATGCCAATATAATTGCCAAAAATGGGTTGGCCACTCGAGATCCAATGGCCGCTCCGAAAAGCATATGTATTAATAGAATCATGGAAATCTGATGATATTTTTGCTACTATTACTCATAGTATCATGTTTAAGGAAAAGAAAAAGTTTTATATTACAACTACCCTGCCGTACGTAAATGCAGACCCGCACCTTGGTTTTGCGTTAGAAATAATACAGGCGGATGTGGTGGCTCGTTACTATAGAAGTGAGGGCTATGATGTTTTTTTTAATACCGGCACCGACGAACACGGCCTCAAGGTTTTTCGTAAAGCCAAAGAAAGTAATATTGACCCAAAGGCATACTGCGACTCTTTAGTTGAAAAATTTAAGAAATTGAAAGATGCACTAAACATTAGTTATGATAACTTTATCCGTACTACTGACGAAAATCACATTAATGCTGCCCAACAATTCTGGATACTATGCCAAAAAAATGGCGATATTTATAAAAAAAAATATAAGATTAAGTATTGTGTTGGATGCGAGTTAGAAAAAACAGATTCAGAGCTTGTGGATGGCAGGTGCCCTATTCATCCAAATCAGGAAATAGAAATTATTGAAGAGGAAAATTATTTCTTTAAGTATTCTCACTATCAAAAAAAGCTTTTAGCTTTTTATAAAAAAAATAACACGTTTGTAGTGCCAGAATCACGGTTTAATGAAATAAAGGAATTTACCAAAAGAGGCTTAGAAGATTTTAGCATTTCAAGGTTAAAAGAAAAAGTTCCCTGGGGAGTTTTAGTACCTGGCGACGAAAGCCATATTATGTATGTTTGGTTTGATGCCTTAGTAAGCTATATTGCCGCCCTCGGTTGGCCAGAAAACCAGAAACAATATACAGATTTCTGGCCAGGGCTGCAAGTTGCCGGTAAAGATAATTTACGCCAGCAGTCTTCCATGTGGCAGGCCATGCTTTTGTCGGCTGGATTAAAAAATTCAAGGCAAATTTTTATTCATGGTTTTATTACCGCCGATGGGCAAAAGATGTCAAAATCTTTAGGAAATGTTATTGACCCGTTTGAATTGGTAAAAAAGTATGGTACTGATGCGGTAAGATATTACCTTTTAAGGGAAATCACGCCCACAGAAGACGGTGACTTTTCCTACGAAAAATTTGAACAGCGATACAATGCTGATTTAGCCGGTGGAGTTGGCAACTTATTAGCAAGAACTATCACCCTTGCATTAAAACCAAATGTAAAAGAAAAAAAACCCAGCGCGAAAATTAAAAAGGCTGCAGCCAAGGCAAGCAAAGATTCCAAAAAATATTTAGCAGAATTTAAATTTAATGAAGCCTTAAAATCAATTTGGGATTTGATTAGTTTTTGCGACAAGTATATTAATGAGCAAAAACCGTGGGAAGGGAAGTCTAGTGCTTCACAGGTAGTGTGTGACGTTCTCTTTGCATTGAGCGCCGTAGCAGATATGTTGCAACCCTTTTTGCCAGAAACCGCAGAAAGAATAATCCATGCAGTAAACAGTAAAAAATCAATGATACTGTTTCCAAGGATACAAACTCCAAAAGGTTGACTTATTTAAAGAAGTTTATTATATTACACACAGCTCTTTTTTAAGCTCAGGAGGGCTTGAGAGCTTAGTCTCTTTCTGGGGAGGATCCTATGTTAGTCCTGATGCGGAAGAGGGGAGAAACAGTTGTTATCGGCGGAAAAGTGAGGGTTACCATCGTTGATGTTGATGGCAACAGGGTTCGTTTGGGCATAGTTGCCCCACCAGAAGTCCGAGTGGATCGCCAGGAAGTTCATGACTCAAGGATGATCCTCCCCGAAGGAAGTGACTAAGTCTTTGCGGGCAAACGGGTGCGTTTGCCCGCCTTTTAATTTACATTTTCCTATATTCGTATACTATTATGTATATGATCATAGACACTCACAGCCACTTACAATTTAACGCTTTCAAAGAAGATTTAGACGAAGTTGCAAAAAGAACCATTGCTCAAAATGTTTGGACCATTAATGTTGGCACCAAATATGAAACAAGCCAAAATGCCGTGGCTCTTGCCGACCGTTACCAAGAAGGCTTTTATGCCGCAGTCGGTTTACACCCTATCTATGCCGCCGCTGAATTTGTAAAAACAAAAACCGATCCTGACGAAGGAGAGTTTTTAATAAAAGAACAAGAATTTGATAAAGAAAAATACAAGGAACTAGCCCAATCAAAAAAAGTAGTGGCCATAGGCGAAGTTGGTTTAGATTATTACTACAAACCAAAAACCACTGCCAAATGGGCGCAGTTTAAAGAAAAGCAAAAACAAATTTTTTTACAGCAACTGGAATTAGCAAGGGAATTGCATTTGCCATTAATACTGCATTGTCGAATGGCTCACGACGATGTTATAGAAATTTTACAATCGCAACCCAAAACTACGGGAGTCATCCATTGCTTTACTGGAACTTTAGAGCAGGCTCAAAAGTATATTGCCTTGGGTTTTTATATTGGTATTAACGGAATTATTTTTAAATTTAATATAAACGAAACAATAAAAACAATTCCATTAGAAAACATGGTAGTTGAAACAGATTGCCCGTATCTGACGCCTCCAATGGCTGAACATAAGAGAAACGAACCAGTATTTATAAAACACACCATCCAAAAAATTGCTAAATTGAAAGGAGTTACCGTGCAAGATGTTTGTGAGACTACCACTCAAAACGCCAAGAAATTGTTCAGATTTTTACCCTGAATAATTTCTTGGCGTTTTCAGCTCTTTTCACAGGAGAATATATGGTTGCTCGCGTAGAGGTTTTCTGCAGAAAAGGATTGGCAATGTTTGATTTTGGGGAATTCGGCGTCATCGTAGAATACTCCCGCTCTCCCGGTGGTGGCGACCTTTTTGGTGCCTATTTTGAAGACGATTACCCAAGCTTATTCATGGTTGCTATTGATAATAAACCTGTCAAAGAAGTTTTGATGGGAGAGACACCATTTAAAAGAATGAGGGAGATTTTTTTGGAATTCAAGGGAATGGCAAAGGACCAACAGGATAAAGTCCATGATGATCTTTGGGTTATGCTCAAAGAGAATTTCAAAAAATACGTGAGAAAGTATGCCCGCAGGTCCGTCCTATGACGGACTTTTTTTTATACAAAAACTATGATACGATAACCGAAAATATGCAAAAATATAATCCCTCAAAAATTGAAAGAAAATGGCAGAAAAAATGGTATGATTCCAATGTTTTTAAAGCCCAAAATAACTCAAGAAAAGAGAAATTTTATTTATTAGATGAGTTTCCTTATCCATCGGGTGACGGGTTGCATGTGGGCCACTGCCGACCATATATTGGCTTAGATATTATTGCCAGAAAACGGAGAATGCAAGGCCAAAATGTCTTGTTCCCTATGGGATGGGATGCCTTTGGTTTACCGGCAGAAAACTACGCTATAAAAACGGGAATTCATCCTGCGCTGTCTACTAAAAAAAGCATTGGTACCTTTAAAAAGCAAATGAAAAATTTAGGGCTGTCGTTTGATTGGTCTCGCGAAATAAACACCACCGACCCAACATATTACAAATGGACGCAATGGATATTCCTAAAATTATTTGAAAAAGAGTTGGCTTATAAAGACAAAATGGCCATTAATTGGTGCCCGAAAGATAAAATAGGATTAGCTAATGAAGAAGTGGTTAATGGAAAATGCGAACGGTGCGGCACCCAAGTAGAAAAAAGAGAAAAAGAACAATGGTTGATAAAAATTACAAAATACGCTGACCGCCTCATTAAAGATTTGGATTTAGTTGACTATCCTGAACGCGTAAAAATTCAGCAAAAAGAGTGGATTGGAAAATCTGAAGGAATGCTTTTTACTGCTCCAGTAAAAGATACCAATATGACCATACAAACTTTTTCAGCTCACTTTGAAGCTTTTGCCGCTGATACTTTTGTGGTCATAGCTCCAGACCATCCGATACTTACTAAGCTTCTTAAAGGCGTTTCTGAAAAAAAAGAAGTATTAGATTTTGCAGATAAGGTTATAAAAAAAAGAATTGCTAAAGAACATTCAGAAGAAAAAGAAGTAGAAGGTATTTTCACAGGAAGGTATATCATTGATCCAGTTGGAAATGGAGAATTGCCTATTTGGGTGGCAAACTTTGCCTTAGCTGATTATGGAACAGGAATTGTAAAATGTTCTTGCCATGACGAACGTGATTTTAAATTTGCTAAAAAATATAGTTTAAAACTAAAACCAGTCCTTTTTCCAGAAGATAAAGAACTTGCACAAAAAGTAAAAGATTTGCAGGTGTGCTATACCGACATGAAGAATGGCATATTAATAGAGCCAAAAGAGTTTCATGGTAAAAAAGCAGGTTTGGTAAAAAGTGATATTATTGCCTATTTAGAAAAAAATAATTTAGCAAAAAGAGAAATAACCTATAAACTCCGGGATTGGATTTTTTCGAGGCAGCACTACTGGGGCGAGCCAATTCCTATGATTCACTGCAAAGATTGTGGTTGGGTTCCGGTGCCAGAAAAAGATTTACCGGTTGAATTGCCCAAAGTAAAGAAATATCAGCCAACTGATACGGGAGAGTCTCCTTTGGCTTCTATGGAAAAATGGCTAAAAGTAACTTGCCCCAAGTGCGGCGGAGACGCACAAAGGGAAACAGACACTATGCCTAATTGGGCCGGATCTAACTGGTATTACTTGCGATATACTGACCCGCGCAATAATAAAAAACTGGCTGATGAAAAGGCGCTAAAATACTGGATGCCGGTGGATTGGTACAATGGCGGCATGGAACACACCACATTGCACTTGTTATACTCCAGGTTTGTTTTTAAGTTTTTGTGGGATATTGGGGCGGTTCCAAAGCAAATTGGAAGCGAACCCTACAAGAAAAGGACTTCTCACGGAGTGATTTTGGGTGAGGGCGGAATTAAAATGTCAAAATCTCGTGGAAATGTCATAAATCCTGACGATGTGGTAGCGCAATACGGGGCTGACACCTTAAGGGTTTATGAAATGTTTATGGGGCCGTTTGAGCAAATGATTCCGTGGGACCAAAAAGGAATTATTGGCGCGAGAAGATTTTTAGAAAAAATTTATACCATTTGCCATCAGGTAATGTCTAAGAAACCCAAGACGAAGCTTGATGTATTGATAAATAAAACCATTAAAAAAGTCAGCGAAGATATAGAAACCATGAAATTTAACACCGCCATTTCTTCACTGATGATTTTAGTAAATAGTTTTTATGAAAAACCTGAAGTGCTTACAAAACAGCATATTAAAAACCTGTTGCTTTTACTGTCTCCCTTTGCTCCGCATTTGGCAGAAGAGCTGTGGGAAAAAATCGGATTTAAGGGATTATGCTCTCAACAGTCATGGCCAAAATATAATGCAAAACTTACCAAAGAAGACAAAGTATTTATGATTATGCAAATAAACGGTAAAGTCAGAGATAAAATAGAGTTTGCCAGCGGTATGTCTCAAAAAGAAATTGAGGAAATTGTGTTACATGCTCCAAAAATAAAACCATGGCTTGAGGGTAAGCAAGTCAAAAAAATAATTTTTGTGCCAAATAAACTTATAAATATTGTTATATGACAGAAGGTGAGGTAAATATTTACGGAAGCGGGTTAGAAAGCGATAAGAATGAGAAGACAAAAGAGTCAGGTGAAGTTTGGTTAAACAAAGAAAAGGAGAATGCTTTTGAAGAGGTTTTAAATATTCTTAGGGATATTGAAAGATTAGCAGAAGAAGAAGCCGAAAAAGAACTGAGAGATAAGGGGATAATTGATAGTGATGTTATAGAAAAAACTAAGGAAGATGCCAGAAAGGAAGCTATTCATAAATCTTTTCTTTATATTTTTAATCCGCGTTTTGAAGCATCTGGCGCGGGACCGCTAAGTTTAAGTGACATAAAAAGTCTTGAATACGCAGAAATTAATTCCATTTCAGCCTCACAGGTAGCTGGAAAAGATATTACGCGTCCACTTTTTATTTTTTTTAACACATCTGAATTTCAAAAATTTTCAGTAAAATTACAAGGAAAGCATGGTATGAGTAGTAGGGGACTAGTTGTTCCTCCATCTGGGTTTTCTCAAGAAAGTTCATTGGGCAAAACAGGTTTAATTATTGCAACTGCAGGAAAAGAATTTATAAGTCACGAAATTCGCCATACCATTGATCCTAATTTAGATAAACGAAGTGGTAGAGACAAAATTTTAGAAGAATTATTTGGTTATTATCAGGAAGAAATTATTGATGCAAAATTATCACAGTATTCTCATCTTGCTAAACCACAGGATGGCCCATGGAGATGGTTATCACGCACGATTAGTCAGGATATGTATTATGAGAATATTAAAGATGAAGACAACATATCTTTAGAAGAATATAAAGATTTAGCGAAACAAGCATCAGATGCAGCAAGATTAGTTTCAGAAAAATACGGACATATAGAAACTCAAAAAGCTATTCTAAAATCGAATACTCTAAAAGAATTTATAGAATTAGCAAAAATATGATTAACAAAGTGGTGGTTTCGGCGGCAGGGCAAGGAACTCGTATGTTAGAATTATCAAAAGATAAATCTAAGCATTTAATAAAGGTCAACGGTAGGCCTTTTTTAGCATATCTTTTAGATAATATTTTGGAAGCTGGTTATACCGAAATTATGCTAGTAGTAGGATTCCGAGAGGATATGATAAAAAATTTTTTAAAAACCTATAATTTTCCCGGCAAAAAATATACTATTGAAACGATAAACCAATTTGAGGTCTTAGGTCCAAAAGAAAAAGAGTATGGCACAGCTTGCCCGCTAAAATGCGTCAAAGGTTGGGTGCAAGATGAACAGTTTGTTTCGTTAGTAGGAGACAATTTTTATTCCGTGGCCGATTTAGCATCAATGAATATTGACGACCAATACAACTACGTTGGCGGATTAAAAGCGAATAATCCCGAGCGATTTGGAGTGTTAATAGAAAACGGAGAATTTTTAAAGGAAATCATAGAAAAACCAAAGGAACTTGTAGGAGATTTAATCAATACTAGCTTATATAAATTTACACCAAAAGTTTTTGAAAAGTTATCGCTCATTAAAAAATCTCCAAGAGGCGAATATGAAATCACCGATGTTTTGTCGCTTTTGGCAAAAGAAGGAAAAGTTAAAATAAAAAAACTCAAAGACAATTGGATGGATTTTGGAAAGCAAGATGATATTGAAAAATTTTCAAAAGAATTTTTAAGACATGGAAATAATTAAACAATCTTTGAGTGCGGCGGCTGAAGCCGCCGCACTTTTAAAAAAAGGAGAAGTGATAATTTGTCCAACGGATACCGTATATGGATTTTTGGCAGATGCCACCAATAAAAAAGCAGTGGGAAAAATTTATAAAATAAAAAAGAGGCCAAGGTCAAAACCCTTGCCTGTTTTTGTAAAAAATTTGGCCATGGCAAAAGAGATTGCCATGATAGACGCGCGCCAGGCCAAAATTTTCGTAAAATTTTGGCCTGGAAAATACACATTCATCTTAAAAAGAAAACCCGGCGTAAAATTATACGGCATGGCGAAAGACACCATTGCCATACGAATCCCAAAACATGCGTTTTTGCAAAAGCTACTTAAAAAGGTAAATCGGCCATTAGTGCAGACCTCGGTTAATATTTCGGCCCAGGAACCCCTAAAAAACATAGAGCAAATAATAGCCACTTTTGGTAAAAACCGGCTTGTAGGCCTCATTATTGATACAGGGGCCCTAAAGGGAACAAAACCCTCAAAAGTCATTGATTTTACCTCAATAAAACCAGTAAGATTAAGATAATATGGGCATCATAGTAGAATACAATCCAGATCTTGCATTAAGGAGTATTTCAGAGTACAAAAAGGGAAACCGAAAAATAGAGGAATGTATTCCTGAAAATATTGAGGTTGGAAAAATCTACCCCTTTTTAAAGTCTGGCCAAAGAAATTACTGGCTATTTGGACAAATTCCTTTATTGGAAACTAAAGGTAGCCAGCAACTTTCAAAACCCAAAGCAAGCATTGTCATTTTAGATGCGACGCATTTTTTGATTGAGGAGAAGATATATACTAAAGGAAATTATAAGGTAATCCAAATATGCGATGAGGATAAGGTTTATTTTAATGGGTTCCAAAAAATTTAGTAGGTAAAAAAATATGCCAAAATTAAGCAGACAAGACCCGCAGATTGCAAAATTAATTGATTTGGAAACAGAACGGCAGCAAACTACTCTTCAAATGATTCCGTCGGAAAATCATTGTTCGCCAGCGGTGCGTGAGGCACTAGGCAGTATTTTAACGGATAAATATGCCGAAGGATACCCGGGAAAACGCTACTACGGCGGTAACCAGTTTATTGATAAAGTGGAGCAACTTTGCATTGAACGGGCAAAAAAGTTATTTAAGGTAGAGCATGTTAATGTACAGCCCCATTCCGGAAGTCCGGCAAACGCAGCGGTATACGTGGCTTTATGTCAGCCAGGAGATACGATTATGGGGCTTGCCTTGCCCATGGGCGGGCACTTAACTCATGGAACTAAAGTGAGTTTTGGCGGAAAATTTTTTAATGCAGTCCAGTACGGAGTAGATGAGAAAACTCATCTTATAAATTATGATGAGTTGGCAAAACTCGTGCAAGAAACCAAGCCAAAACTCATGTGGGTGGGGGCAACCGCTTACCCCAGAATCTTTGACTGGAAAAAATTAGGGGACATTGCCGATGCTGTTGGCGCTTACTTAGCAGCTGACATTGCCCATATTGCCGGCCTAGTGGCAGGCGGAGCACACCCAAGCCCGGTGCCGTATGTACATGTAGTCACTACTACAACCCATAAAACCTTGCGTGGCCCAAGAGGAGGAATAATTATGGTTACCAAAAAGGGAATTGCCAAAGACGCAGAATTGCCAAAGAAAATTGATAAAGCGGTGTTTCCTGGTCTGCAGGGAGGCCCGCATGAAAATGCTATTGCAGCTATTGCGGTGTGTTTTAAAGAAGCAGCCACTCCGGCGTTTAAAAAATACGCGGCGCACGTGGTAAAAAATGCAAAAACCTTAGCAGAAGAATTAAAAAAATATAATTTTACCTTAATTTCTGGAGGCACGGAAAATCATTTGTTGCTTGTTGATTTGAGAAATAAACATATTACCGGGGCAGAAGCCCAAGATTTATTAGAAAGTGCGGGTATTACGATTAATAAAAACAGCATTCCTTATGACCCAGCTGGTCCTTTTAAACCATCGGGAATTCGTCTGGGAACGCCAGCCATTACTACCCGGGGTATGAAAGAAAAAGAGATGAAAAAAATTGCAGGGTGGATTAACGAAGTAATTACTTATCCTAGCCACGCGAAAAAAGTACGAGAAGAAATTAAAAAGTTTTGCAAAAAATTTCCGTTGCCAAAGTAAATAAATTGTTTTGTTAAAAATATGCATATTACGTTTTTAGGAGTGGGCGAAGCATTTGACGATATTTTGCCCAATAACTCACACTTACTGATTTCTGAAAAAACAAAGTTAACCCAGGGCCGCCACATAAAACTGCGATTTCAGGGCTTCTAACTTTCATGGTTTTTCTCCTCTAACAAGTTGTTAATGCACTGAGTTGCTTCTAATGCTTTTTTATTATTAAGTCAACTTAATTATAAATATTTCAGCAGTTCTTCTTTTATTTTTTCCCTTAGTTCCGGAGGATGGGTTATTCTCTTATGAACTATGCTGAACTCCAATTTTTTAGTATTTTCGTTATCACTCTGAAATTCCACGCCTGAAAAAATTATCTGCCTTCTGTACCTCGGCACAAAATGCCAATGCAAATGGCCCTTGTGGATATGTTCTTCATTTCCCAGTTGCGCCTGATTTATTTTATCGGGGTTAAAGGCCTGTGCCACTATTTGTCTCCATAGGCAGTAAATCTTGTGTTTTTCTGATGCTTCTTCATTCGTTAGATCAATTTCATCGGTTTTATGGCTTTTTAAAATAAGAAGGCATCTTCCTAAAAATCCTTGTTGGTGATTCAATATTAAAAACCAATGTTTAAAATCTTTTATAAAATCAATTTCCTGATTTTTAAATGAATTAAAACAGCCACAAGGACATAGTTTTTCGAAAAGAGTATCTTTTTCCATGATTTAGATTGTGGTTGCTTGTTATACCAAAAAATCACCTAAAAAGCGGTTTTATAATAATGTTCCATTTTGGTGCCCAGGGTGGGAGTTGAACCCACATGATATTGCTATCGCGGGATTTTGAGTCCCGTGCGTCTGCCAATTCCGCCACCCGGGCTTCTCTTAAACTCTAATGTATTTTTCACGGATTTTCAAGTTCACTTCCACGAGGCGTCAATGATTTTTTCTGGGAATTTTTGGGATAGTTTTTGCAGATTTTGACAGGAGGTTTTATGCAAAACAGCGGCTCGGTACCGAGTTAGGTACGCTTTTGCATGATCATTTGGCTGTGGCAAACAACACTTTGCGATGGTTACCATAATCCCCTTTTGACCCGCTAGGTAAATCTGACCGAGTTTTTCTTTTTTAATCTGTTTCTTCTCCGCCCTTATTTTTTTACCAGCTTTTCTATAAGCAATAGCTTTCTCGGAAATTTCAACAATTTTTTTCTTTATAAACGAGGGGATGGAAAAAATAGACGGGGAAATTTTTACCTCGTTGAATTTTTTTATATGGTTTTTTGCAAAGTCTGTTTTTACAAACTTAAGCCAGTCTTGCGAGGGTTTTCTTTTTTTGTTGGTGATAATTTCAACAATATCACCGCTTTTTAAGTGCTCAGTGAGCGGTATGATTTTTCCGCCAACTTTAGCCGAGTCGCAATGGTTGCCAATCTCTGAGTGAATGGCGTAGGCAAAGTCAACCGGGGTTGAGCCCTTTGGCAGTGGGATGATATCTCCTCTTGGCGTGAAAACAAAAATTTGATTGGCGAAGAAATCAATTTTAAATGTTTGCCAAAATTCCGGGATTTTACTTGTCCAGCTGAATGTATCGCCCTCTTTTTGTAAATTAATTTTCTCTTTATATGACCAGTGGGCGCAAACTCCATACTCCGCTTCCTTGTGCATTTCTTCGGTACGGATTTGTATCTCTGATATCCTGTCTTTTTCTAGGTATACGGTAGTGTGGAGAGATTTATAGCCGTTAGGTTTTGGTTTTGCAATGTAGTCGTCAATTTCCCCGGAAATCGGTTTATAATGTTTGTGTAAGATGCCGAGGGTTTTATAGCATGCTTGTACATCGCTTACGATTACCCGTAGTGCTACTAAGTCATGGATTCTTTCTAAGTCCATATCCTTTTTTAGCAGCTTTACATACGTGCTCCAGTAGGATTTAGCGCGATAATCAATGGTTGAAAATTTTACTCTCTCTTGGATTAATATTCGCTTTAGGTGGGGGATGAATTTTTTAAGATATTTCTGCCTTTGTTCGTACTTTTCTTTGATGTTATTTTGCATCCAGGTAAATTTTTCTGGAAACAGATAGGCAAAGGCTAAGTCTTCAAGCTGGCTTTTTACTTCCCAGAGACCTAGCCTGTTAGCCATGGGCGCAAAAATTTCCATGGTTTCTGTTGCATATAGGGTTTGTTGTTGCGTAGGAAGCTTAGCAATGTTATGCAGGCCATCAATTCTTGATGCAAGCTCTATGAGGACGACTCTTAAATCAGTGGCTATAGCAAGAAACATTTTCCGTATATTTTCAACTTTTTCCCTGCTAAAAGGGCTGGTTACATTAACATCTTTGTTTCCGTAAAAGGGGTAGTATATCTTTTTTATGTCAGAGGTTCTTTTAACAATGAGTGAAATTTCTTTCCCAAACTTTTTTTCGATTTCTTTAACGTCAACCTTTTTTTCAGGAGACAATGAAGTGGTATCAGTAACATCGTGCAAAAGACCTGCAGCAATCGTAGTTTGGTCTAGGTGCATTTGGTCTAAAATAGTTGCAACACTTACGGCGTGGTCAAGGTAGCTTTCTCCCGAAGGTCTTTTTTTGTCGCCGTATGCCTCTTTCGAAAATTCAAACACCTCCTCAATAAATTTGGGATTTTTGCTGTTCTTGATGAGTTTTTTAATATGATTTGACATTAAGCAGCAATTTTATAGTATGTACTTATGGTGTTTTTTTGGTAAGCTCTTTCAAGTGAGGTGAAGTATGTTGTCAGCTCAATTGCACGCCTTGTTGCATTTGTTTCAAGTTTCTGTGGAATCTTGGGGCGCGGGCGAAGCTAAAACCGTGGATGATTTACTTGGCGAAATTGCGGAAGGCGAGTGTTACCTGCGGGTTGACCAAAGCGGTATAACCCGCGTCATCGAGGTAGCAAAACTCCACATCTTGCAAGCCTTGTATCGTAACCGAGGTTACTTGATTGAAGTAAGTGAGTGCCCTCCCGGACGCGGTCTTTCTAAAAAAGACGATCATCCCTCCGAGACTCTCAAGCGAGGTGAAACCGCTATGCAAGCAGCGATTCGTGGGGTCAAAGAGGAGTTGAGTGTCGGCAGAGACTACATCCATTCTATGGGTTTGATGTCACTGGAAATCGAACCAAGGCCGAGTAAGTCTTACCCCAATCTTACTTGCATCTATGTTTTACACCACATAGAAGTGATTCTCTTGAATTCGGTTCAAATTTGTCACCAGCGCAAATTTGAAACGATGGAGCCAGATGGAACGGTGCATCAGTGGCGTTGGCAATGTTTTTGACCAATGTGAATTCGGGCGGGCAGTTTTTACTGTTCGCTTTTTTTGTAGTCGCAATCTTTGCTAGAGCACCTTACGAGACCTTTTTTTGTCCCGATAGCTTCGCTATCGAGGATCCTCGATGATTTTTTCATCGGGATTTCTACTAAAATTGAATTGCACTTGGGGCAAAATTCGTTAATCGGTTTGTCCCAAAGGGCAAAGTCACACGCAGGATATGTATCACAGCCATAAAATATTTTACCTTTTCTGGTTTTTTTAGCAGTAAGTTGTCCGATGGTTTTATCCCGGTCGCTTTGCGACCGAGGATGCGCGACTCTGTCGGCACATTTTGGACACGTAATATCTATTTTTGTCACCGGTCCCGATGAATCTTTTACTATTGATTCGGTATGTTTGCATTCAGGAAACCCCGTGCACGCGTAAAACCTGCCAAATCGTCCCATTTTCTCTATCATGGGTTTGCCACATTTTGGACAGACTTTATCGGTTTGTATGTCTAAATTTTCTTTTGGGACATCTTCATATTTTTCTTTTAGGTTTTTAGCAAAGGGGATATAAAAATCTTCGCAGGTTTTTTGCCAAGTGTTTTTGCCTTCTGCGATTTCATCCAATTCGCGTTCCATCGTTGCCGTAAAACCAATATCGACAATTTGCGGGAAATTTTGCACTAATATATCATTGACAATGGTCCCCATTTCGGTAGGGAAAAATCGCTTTTGTTCGTTTTTTTTAATATAGTGACGGTCTTGAATGGTAGATAAGGTTGGAGCATATGTTGAAGGCCGGCCGATGCCGTGTTTTTCAAGTGCTTTAATGAGCGTTGCTTCGTTGTATCGAGCCGGTGGCTCGGTAAAGTGCTGAGTGGGATTTATTTTTACCAAGTCCAGCATTTCTTTTTCTTCTAGTGCGGGCATTTCATTTTCAGAAAATTTCATCGGATAGACTTTTAAAAATCCATCAAATTTAAGCATTTGCCCATTAGCACCAAAGGTATAATTATTGGCACCAATTTCAATGCGAGTTGAATCAAAAACCGCTGGTACCATTTGGCTAGCCAAAAAGCGTTGCCATATGAGGGCGTAGAGTTTTAGTTTGGCGCTGTCTAGCTCACTTTTTAATAATTCCGGGGTTTTGTCTGGATAGGTTGGCCGCACGGCTTCATGGGCTTCTTGGGCGCTTTTACCGGCTTTGTATCTTTTAGGGGCCGGTTGCATAATTTTTCCAAATTCGCTGGTGATAAATTTTTCTGCTTCAGCCAGTGAAGATTCGGAAAGATTTAGCGAGTCGGTTCTGTGGTAGGTGATGTGTCCTTCTTCATAGAGTTTTTGCGCAACGGACATAGTCATTTTAGCGGGGAAGTGAAACTTTTGCCAAGCTTCTTGCTGCAGGGTACTGGTGGTAAATGGCGGCAGGGGATTTTTTTTGGTTTCTTTTTTTTCTATGGTTTCTACTTGGTATTTTGCATTTTCTAAATCCGCCAAAATCTTATCTGCTTGTTCTTTGTTTTTAATTTCTAATTTATCAATTGGCTGCCCTTCTTTTTTGATTAAAAAGGCGGAAAACTCACCGTTGCCAGCAGATTTTTTTAAGAGAGCTTCTATTTGCCAGTATTCAACGGCCACAAATTTTTGAATTTCCCGCTCTTTTTCAACTACCAGCCTTACCGCCACCGATTGCACTCGTCCTGCTGAAAGTCCTTTTGCCACTTTTTTCCATAAAAAAGGAGATAATTTATATCCTACAATTCTGTCTAGTACACGCCGTGCTTGCTGGGCGTTTACTAAGCTCATGTCAATATGGCCGGGGTGCTCCAGGGCGCTGGCAATAGCCGTTTTTGTAATTTCATGGAAAACAATTCTTTTTGGATTTTCCAGTTTTAAGGCCTCTGCTAGGTGCCAAGAGATTGATTCTCCTTCGCGGTCTTGGTCAGTGGCTAAAATTACTTGGTCTGCTTGCTTGGCATCTTTTTTTAATTCAGCAATTATTTTTTTAGCTTTGGCAGGAATGACATATTTTGGTTCAAAGTTTTTTTCAACATCAACGCCAAACTCTCTTTTTGGCAAATCTCGCACATGCCCAAAAGAAGCCACGACTTTAAAGTTCTTTCCTAAAAATTTAGAAATGGTACGAGATTTTGTAGGTGATTCAACTATAACTAATGTTTCCATAATTTCTTATTTTTCTTTTTTATCTTTATCTTCTGTTTCAAAAAATAAAACATTTAAGCTTCTTTTTGTTGGGATAAGCGCCAACTCCGCATGACACCAACGAAGAGGCCTGATGTTGGGATGTCTTATGATTGGTATATTCAACCCGCCTAATATTGGGATTCCTTCTTTTATTACTTTTAATCTATTTACTGCATCAAAATTCCCTTTTGGTACTAAAACATTATTTTTGCGATATTCTTCGAGGTTTTGGAGTTCGGAGAGCCTAGACAAATATTCAATATACTGAGGCGAATTTGGTGAAATTAATTCGAACTTCTCATCTTTCCTTTCTACGCCCCAATTATAGTCCTGGCTTTTGAGCATTTCTTTTGTTTCACTATTTGATAGCACAGCATTTATATAATCGTTAAAAGCACGATTTCTATTACTAAAAATAAATATAGGTGTACTATAATCATCAGCCCACATTCTGTTTTGATGAGAAAACAGGGTAAACACTCCAATTTGCTTTTTTGGAATTTCACCAGTGATACTCTTTTGTATTTCCAAATTATCACCTTTTTTCTCATAAAGACAAAGCAGTGCTTCTATGCTAACATCATCTATATTTTTAGGAAAAATTTCCTGTAGGTAAATATTCTCACTTTTTAATCTTTCAACTCTCTGCTGAGTGCGATATGACGAGCTTCTATATAAGAATCCGATTTCAACCGCATGCACAAAAGAACCGTATGATGGATATCTGTCATCAGTCAAAAATTTATAAATACTATCAAATTTTTTTTCACCACTATAGTATGGTAAGTTAATTTTTTCTCCACCGGAAATATTATATCTAAGCTCATTCTTTTCAGCCGGAGTATATAATCCGTCGGGTAATGGTTTCAATAGCTCTCTTCTACGAATCCGTTTTACCCCAGTTTCTTTTTTACGATGTTGGGGCAATTCAATAACTTTTTCACGATAGGAAATTCCCAGTTCCTTGTTTTCTATAAACTTATCCCACTGACTAGATTTTCCTTGAGGTTCACTTAACTCTTCTGGCATTTCAATGTTTTCCAATTCTGTCTGAATTTCTTTCGGTGTTGTCTTGACTTCTTCGGGTGCTTTTCGTACGGGATCTTTTCCAAAATTATTTTCATTTTGTACATTTTCTCGTCTTGTTTCACTCATAAATTTAAAAGTTAACCGATTGATTGAAAATTGAAAATTCAGGCGATGGAGTATACATTTCCTCCCAAGTTGCGTATCTTACCTGAAATTTCCATTAAGGCAAGGTTGGTGGCAATTTGCGCGGGAGGCAATTCAGTCTTTTTTATAATAGTATCTATATACATGGGCTCCTGTTGTAATACGTTTAAAATTAACGCTTCGGTGTTATTTTCAGCCGCAAAAAGTTTTTGAGAACCTTTTTGGGGGGTAATTTCCAGCCCTTCGACTCCGTTCAGGGCAAGCACATCTAAAATATCTTTTGCGCTTTCAACCAGTGTTGCCCCTTCTTTTATTAACCCATTAGGGCCCTTTGAATTTAATGTGTAAATCGGCCCTGGCACGGCAAATAATTTTTTCTTTTGCATTTTGGCGTACCCTGCGGTAATGAGTGACCCCGATTTTTCCTTGGCTTCAACGACTAATATACCCAAGCTTAATGCGGAAACAATGCGATTCCTTTTGCGGAAATTATTCGGGTAGCCAGGTGTTCCAGGGGCAAATTCAGAAATTAAACATCCCCCTGCCAAAATAATTTTTCTTGATAGGGCCAAGTTTTGCTGAGGGTACATGCTTTTTTCATCAAGCCCCGTACCAAGGACTGCAATGGTCCGCCGATTTTTTTCAACACAAATGGTGTGGGCGAAGGTGTCTATGCCGGGTGCCATGCCTGAAACAATAGTAAGTCCCGCATCCGCTAGTTCGCCGGCAATCTGCAACGTGGCTTGTTGGCCGTAGGGCGAAGGTCTTCTGGTGCCCACGACACCAAAACAGGGTTCGTTACTAATACAGTTTCCTCGGTAGTATAAGACTTTTGGTGCATCAGAAATTTTTTTAAGCGATTCTGGATAGTTGCTATCATCGATATTGATAGTTTTTATGTCGTCCATTACTGAATGATACCACAAAGTTTTTTATTCCCTTAATTTTTCCACGGATTCAGCAAGCATTTGACAGTACAAATTCAAACCGATTTTATTAATGCTACCCGATTGTTCGCGACCCAGAATGTTTCCTGCCCCGCGGAGCTCTAAGTCTTTGATGGCAATGTGGTATCCTGCCCCTAGTTCATTTGCTTCGCTTAGCGCTTTTAGCCTTTCTTTGGCTATTAGCGTTAATTTTTTGGGATACAAAATATAGGCAAAACTTTTTATGTGCGACCTGCCCACGCGCCCTCTAATTTGGTATGCCTGCGCAAGCCCCAAGCGCGACGCATCTTCTATGATAATGGTATTTACATTTGGTAAATCAATGCCGTTTTCAATGATGGTGGTTGCTACCAGCACATTACTGCGTTGTTTTTGGAAATCATCCATAACCTTAACAATATGCTTTTCATCCATTCTGCCGTGGATGGTTGCGATAACGGCTTCTGGCACTAAGGTTTGCAGTTTTTCTTTTGTTTTTTCAATGCTTTCAACACGATTGTGTAAAAAATAGACTTGGCCGTTTCTCTTTAGCTCAAAATCTACAGCTTCTTTTATTTTTCTTGCATGGTAGGGGACAATAGTTGTCGTGATGGCCGACCTTCCTTTTGGAGGGGTTTGCATTAAACTGATATTTTTAAACGAGGACAGAGCCAAATAAATGGTTCTGGGAATAGGGGTGGCCGATAAGCTTAAAATATCTAAGGCAGGGACTTTTTGTCTAAGCTTTTCTTTTTGCTTTACGCCAAAACGCTGTTCATCATCAATAATTAACAGTTGTAAATTTTTAAAAATAATGTCGTTTGATAGAATCCTGTGGGTTCCAATCACCACATCAACGGTTCCTTCCTTAATTTTTTGTATGATGTGCTGCTGCTCTTTTTTGGTTTGCAGCCTTGAAAGCAAACAAACATTCAAAGGCAACTTTTTAAAACGTTCTTTAAAATTATTAAAATGCTGACTTGCTAAAATAGTGGTGGGGCAGATGATGGCGACTTGGCGGTTGTTGATTCCCGCTAAAAAAGCTATTCGTATGGCTACCTCTGTCTTTCCAAAGCCGACGTCTCCGCAGACAATCCTGTCCATGGGTTTTTCCTTTGATAGGTCATTTTTAATATCTTCCACCGCCTGCAACTGGTCTGGGGTTTCTTGATATACAAACCCTGAATGCAGTTGTGACTCTAATTCTTTGTCGGTTTCATAGGGTTTTCTGGTAACACTTTCTTTTTTTGCGTAGAGCGTCAAAAGTTCTTTTGCAAGCTTTTCAACATCTTCTTTGATTTTCCTTTTGGTTTTTTGCCATCCCAAAGAAGCCAGCCTTGAAACCAGAGGATCTGAAAATCCTACATACCGTGAAAGTTTTCTTTCCAGTCCTACGGGAACGAAGAGCTTGTCATGGTGGGCGTATTCTAGGGCGTAGTAATCTTGCTCACGAATTTTTTCCATGCCGGTAAACTTTCCCACACCGTGGTCTAAATGCACCAAATAATCTCCGGTTTTTAGATTTTTTAGATCAGAAAATAGCTTTTGAGATTTTAACTTCTTTTTTAAAATTTCTCTTGATTTTTCTTCGTCTTCAATATGCGCCGATAACGCCGTGATGTTTTCAATAGTATTACCTAAAAAATCTAAACGAACTGCTTCTTTTGTATTGATTGGAAAAATTTCTACCGTTCCGCCGATATGTGAAAATTCCCCGGGGTCTTGGACCTTAAAGACTTTTTCGTATCCCATTTCATCTAACTTTCTTAACATTGACATTAAGTCATAATTTTTTCTGGCTTCTAAAAATATCGTATTATCTTGGAAAAAGGACTGGGTTTTAGCTGATTGGAAAATTTCTTGCAAGTTTTCTTGAAACCAAAAAACCTGCTTTTCTAAAAAGTAGGGGGTGATTGATACAATCAAAAGTTGGTTAATATTATCGGTTGTATTCATTCATAGTCTTTTCTAACCCGTTATTGATGAGATAATCAAGAGATTTTGCAGATTTCTCTATTATCTGGCCTAAAATTTCTTCCTCTTCTTTGGTAAATTTTTTCAAAACTACATCTTCAGCTTTTTCATCATTGGTTGCAATCCCAATCTTTAATTGGATAAAGTTATTATTTCCCAAATGTTGAATGATTGAATTTACGCCTTTGTGTCCGCCGGTTCCACTGTCTTTAGAAAACTTTATTTTTCCCAAAGGCATGTCAATGTCGTCATGTATTACTATCAATGTGGCATCATTTTTGTTTTTCAGTATTGATGCTAGCGCTTTGCCAGATTCATTCATAAAAGTTTCTGGTTTTACCAAAAAAACTTTAGTACCATGATTCTGATGGCCGTCAGAATTAGGGGACGTTTTTTCTATAGTACCTTCAGAAACTAAAGAATGGTATTTTTTTGATGACGTAAAATCAGGAAAATCATTTTTTTTTGCAAAAAAATCAATGGCCATAAAACCGGTGTTATGTCGCGTATGGTTAAACTTTGTACCTGGATTTCCTAATCCAACAATAATAATCATATTACTGATAGTCTATCACTTTTTTAATTAACTTGACAATGATTTTTAAGGGAATATAATTACATCTAGTTGTAGTTTGTCCTTTTTACCAGGAGGGAAGTGAATGGCCTAAACTTTGTTCTAGGGCTTTTGCAGGAACAGAGAAGGGGCTTGTTGTCTTTTTCAACATCTGTTTCCTAGGATGAAAGGGATCGTCATGTTGAGGGAAGTTTCTTCTTCCAGTCTTCTCCCGAAGACGAGCCGGGATGAAGGGTCGGCTTTCCCCGATCTTTCCAATGGGCTGCTCCAGATCGTTAAAGAGGAAAAAAAGGAGGAGCCGCTCCGGATTGTCGAAAAGGAGATAAACATGGATGAAACCAGTAACCCAGCCGTTCGGCGCATCCTAAGAGGTATGCGCCGGAAAAAGAAGAAGCGTCGTCCCAACGACTTTGGCGACGGGCATGAGCCCTGTCTCCGATCCCACCGCTAGTCGCCCATTCATTTTCATTTCCCCTATCCGCCAGAATAAGCCGAGGCAAACCATTGCCTCGGCCTTCTCTTTTTTAGCTTGCACCACCTTGAAAAATATGGTACACTACGTGATATTATTTCAACATATGCCAGAAAATATAGAAGTAAGTAAAAACATCGAGGACGATCGGAGTCTTAGTAAAAAACAGGCGCCTTTTAACGTATGGGAGTTCTTAAAAATAATTATAGTGGCTATGGTTATCGTACTGCCCATTCGTTATTTTTTATTCCAGCCATTCATTGTAAAGGGAGAGTCTATGGTGCCTAATCTCCATTCGGGAGACTATCTCATCGTTGATGAAATTTCCTATAGAGTCACAAATCCCCAGAGAGGAGATGTGGTCGTGTTAAAATACCCGCTAGACACCACACAACGTTTTATAAAAAGAATTATTGGTCTTCCGGGTGAAACGGTGCAAGTTAAGGATGGGAAAATCACCATAATAAAAGGTGGCAAAGATGTGGTGTTGGACGAAGAAAGATATTTACCTGATGTAAAAACGACCGATGGAAATACCTACGTTACCCTGGGAGATAATACCTACTTTGTTTTAGGGGACAATAGACAATTTTCTTACGATTCAAGGCGATGGGGAGTGCTGCCAGCAAAAGATATTATTGGCAAGGCTGTTTTTAGGGTTTTTCCTTTTACTACCATCTCATACATCGCTACTCCAAACTATTAAAAATATAGATGACAAAAATTAAATTACAAAGTTTAACAGGGATGCATGACATATTGCCAGAAAATCAGGGGTACCTTAAAAAAATCCAGAAATCGGTTGAAAGCATTGCGAATTACTACGGATTTTCAAGAATAGACACACCGATTTTAGAGCAGGCGGAGGTGTTTGTCAAAGGTACTGGTTCTGCTACCGATATTGTTGAAAAAGAGATGTATACATTTCGCACCAAAGGAGGTGACTTAGTCGCCTTAAGGCCTGAATTCACTGCTGGTATTGCAAGGAGTTACATAGAACACGGAATGTATAATTTGCCTCAACCGGTGAAATTGTGGACGGTAGGTCCGTGCTTCCGACACGAAAGACCTCAAGCTGGCAGATATAGGCAGTTGTTGCAATTTGACTTGGAAGTTCTTGGTGACAAAAATGCCTCCATTGATGGCCAGATTATCCAAATGAGCTACGACATCCTGAAAGATTTATCATTTAAGAACATCACCATTGAGGTAAACAATATTGGAGACCAAGAGTGCAGGCCCTATTTTAAAAAGATTCTGACGAGCTATTTTAAGTCAAGGAAGTCGCAGCTGTGTGCTGACTGCCAAAGAAGATTGAAAGAAAACCCCTTGAGGATTCTAGATTGCAAAGAAGAAAAGTGTCAGAGGGTAAAGGCGGGAGCTCCGCAAATTATTGATCACCTCTGCGAAAACTGCCACGCTCACTTTAAGCAAGTACTGGAGTTTTTGGATGAATTAGAGTTGCCCTACACGTTGAATCCTTACCTGGTAAGGGGATTTGATTACTACACAAAGACCGTTTTTGAAATTATTGAAAAGAGTGAGGCCGGTATTGCACAAGGTAGCTTAGTAGGTGGAGGTAGATATGATGGGTTAGTTAAGCTTTTGGGGGGCAGAGATGTGCCTGCGTGTGGAGCAGCAGGAGGCATTGATAGAATGATTAATATCATGAGAACTAGGGAGGTAAAAAATTCGCCAGCTTCTAGCAAAAAACAGGAAAAAACACAGATATTTTTGGCTCAACTGGGACAATTGGCAAAAAGGAAAAGTTTAAAGCTTTTCGAAGAATTTAGAGCTGCTAAAATTCCGGTTGCAGAATCCTTTTCAAAAGATTCGCTCCGCACTCAATTGAAAAGTGCCGATAAAATGGGCATACGATGGGTCTTAATTTTTGGCCAAAAGGAAGCTCTGGAAGAGTTTATCACGCTGCGTGACATGGAAACTGGAGTTCAAAAAGGGATACCCCTAAACAAGGTCGTAGAAGAGATGAAGGCTAAGGTAAAAAATTAAAAGTAAGATATATATTATGGCATTACAAGTAACAAAAAAAGAGAGAGAAAGTTCGCAAAACTTAGTACACCGTTTTACTAAGGTAGTTCGTCAGTCGGGAGTGTTGCTTGCCGTAAGGGGGAAGCAATTCCGCAAGAGGCCGAAGTCGGCTTTGGCAAAAAAGCGTTCGGCCTTGAGGAGAGTACAGTTGCGAGCAGAAAAAGTTATTGCCGAGAAAATGGGCAAGCCCAAGTAAGCATGCTAAAACAGCAAATTCAGAATAATACTAACGACGCATTAAAATCAGGAGACATGGTTTCCTGCGGTGTTTTGCGTATGGCATTAGCAGTGATTGGGGTGAAGGAAAAAGAAAAACGATATGCCATTTCAAAAAAGGAACCAACGTTACCGGAGGCAGAACTCATAAAAAAATCCGAGCTTACCAACGATGAAATTATTGCCGTCCTCTCTTCTGAAATTAAAAAAAGAAAAGACGCTATTGTCTTATATGAACAAGGAAATCGGCAAGAGTTGGCCGATAGAGAAAGGAAAGAAATAGAAATTTTACAAACATATTTGCCAGAACAATTATCGAGTCAAGAACTTAAAAAGTTAGTTGAGGAATCGGTGATGAGGGTTGGGGTGAAAGAAATGAAAGACATGGGGAAAATAATGGCTGACCTTATGCCAAAGGTAAAAGGCAGGGCCGATAGTAGTGAAATCAGTAAAATCGTAAAAGAGTTATTGAACAAATAAAAAAAGTACAGGATATCTTGTATTTTTTTATTACGCTGTTAAACTTTTTACCCCTGCAGGCCTAAAGAGGTAAAAACTATTATAGATATCTGGAGAGGGTAGGACAACGATATTACTGTAGAAGGTACGGTATATTTTAGGTTACTAAATTCGCGATTTTTTATTATTTTTACTAAGCTGATTATTGAAGTGATAAAACCAACTAACACACACATTGAAACAATACTCCAAACAAAAAATATAATAGGCATTATAGGTATTCCTTTAAAAGATTTACTAAAGAAAAAGAACAAAATTAGTATAAAAGCCGTGTAGGTGGGTCCGATCAATGATATATAAAAAGAAAATTTTGCTAGTTTATATTGACTCATATTCTTAATTATGTTGCATATACTTTTAATTGTAAACCAAATTAAGTATACTAAACTAAATAATTAATGTAAAACATCAGAATGATTGAGATCAACAATCTTACGAATTTTGTTGTGGATAAAAAGTTTTTTAAAGGAGTTGCAAAAAAAGTTCTAAAAGGCGAGAATAAACAAATAGAAAACATATCTATTGCTTTTGTTAGTCCTCAAGAAATCCAAAAACTCAACAAAAAATATAGGAAAAAGGATACACCTACTGATGTGTTGTCATTCGGAAAAGTTTCAGATTTTAAAGAGGAAGCTTCAGAAATCATTATTTGTCCTTACATGGTAAGAGAGAAGGCAAAGGAGTCTAGGTTGTCTTTAAAGAAAGAACTGGCGAATGTGTTGATACACGGAATTTTACATGCGTTGGGGTATGATCATGGAATATCAAAAACAGGGACCCAAATAATGGAGTCAAAAGAACAATACTATTTTTCAAAAGTATCATAGTTTCAGTTTGAACTTTAAAGTTTCAAATTGAAGTCATATTATGGCAAGAGGTCGTATCATCACAGGGCTAGACGTAGGAACAAGTGCTATAAAAGCTTTGGTAGTCCAAAAAAAAGGAACCGGGTGGGAAGTTTTATCATCAGCTACCATTCCTTCTTTTGGGTTAAGGCGCGGTTCGGTAGTGAATGTGGAAGAGACGGCAAAGAATATTCAATTATTAATATCTGGTATTGAAAAGGAAAATGCTATAAGAATTAATTCGGTTTTTGTGAATATCGGGGGGAGTCATTTGTACGTAACCCCCTCCGATGGCATTATTTCCGTATCAAGGGCTGACCAAAGAATTTCAGAAGAAGATATTGAAAGAGTCTTACAAGCAACGAGGGCTGTTAATATCCCTTCAAATGAAGAAATATTAGACGTCTTTCCAAGAGAATTTATTATTGATGACCAGAAAGGTATAAAGCAACCACTGGGGCTAACGGGAATACGGTTGGAAGCCAAAGTTATGCTGCTTTGTTACTTTCAGTCTTACTTTACTAACCTTACGACGGCGGTACTAAATGCAAAACTGCAGATTAATGACATTATTCCCTCACCTATTGCGGCTGCAGAAGCGGTGTTGACCCCTCAGCAAAAAGAACTTGGGGTAGCGCTCGTCGATATAGGTTCTGACACCACGAGCCTGGCGGTGTTTGAAGAGGGAGACTTGATCCATTTAGCTATTTTCCCGCTAGGGTCTGCAAATATCACCAAGGATATTGCCATTGGCCTTAGGACTGAAGTTGCCGTTGCCGAAGATATCAAAAAGCAGCACGGTTCTTGCATCATCGAAAAAAATGCACACGAGAAAAAGGAGCATTCAAGAAAAAAAATAGAAGTTTTTGGGGAATCAGGTCCACTATCATTTACCGAAAAGAATTTAGTGTATATTATACAGCCAAGGGTGTCGGAGATTTTGGACTTAATGGCGAAAGAATTAAAATCAATAGGCCGGCAAGAGTTGTTGCCCGGAGGCGTTGTCCTAACTGGCGGGGGAGCAAAGTTACCTAGGATAAGGGAACTTGCTAAAGAACAGCTAAAGCTTCCTTGCCAAATAGGGGTTTTAAAGGGTATTATAGGTCTTGAACAAGATCCCACGTTAGCTACGGTTGCAGGCCTTGTGATAGGTGGAGTTAGTGTTGATGAATCGGGAAGAGAAGGCATCTCTGGCTTGGTCGGTTTTCTAAAAAAACTATTCTCAAAATTCAGAAAAATGTTTAGGGTTTTTATACCGTAAATTATAAGGCCCGAAACTTATATGGAAATGAATCCGAAAATTAAAGTGTTGGGGGTTGGCGGGTCGGGGTCTAATACCATTTCACGTATCGCAAAATTCAACGTACAAGGGGTTGAATTAATCGCAATAAACACCGATGCTCAAGCGTTACATTTTTGCAAGGTAACCAACAGGATTCTCATTGGTAAGAATACTACCAGAGGCCTTGGTGCGGGGATGGATGTTTCCTTAGGCAGAAAAGCCGCTGAAGAAAGCAAGGAGGAAATTACCACTTTCTTGAAAGAATCGGATATGGTGTTTATTACCTGCGGATTGGGAGGTGGAACTGGAAGCGGGGCGGCCCCAGTGATTGCTGAAATTTCCCAACGCCTTGGTATTTTGACCGTTGCGGTTGTTACGACACCCTTTTCTTTTGAGGGAGAACAGAGAAAAAAAGTTGCTGAAGGAGCCCTTAAAACCCTTAGAGGAAATGTAGATTCTTTATTAATAATTTCTAACGACAATCTTTTGAAGATCATCGATGAGAAAACCACCGTTTCAAACGCCTTTCAAATTTGCGATGATATTTTAAAACAAGCGGTGCAAGGCATTACCGATTTAGTGTTAGCTCCTGGAATTATCAGTATTGATTTTGCTTCAGTGGTATCTATTATGAAGCATTCCGGCCAAGCATTGTTTGGCATAGGAAAGGCACAGGGAGAAAATCGTGCCGTGGAGGCCGCTACAAAAGCAATCAATTCACCTCTCTTAGATTTTTCAATTAAAGGGTCTAAGGGGGTCCTCTTTAACGCTGCGGGGTCTGATGTGACGCTCAATGAAATACAACAGGCAGCCCGGGTCATTACCGAAAACGTGGACCCAAAAGCCCAAATCATTTTTGGGGCGGTAAAAGACGATACCCTAAAGAAAGGTGAAATAAAGATTACGGTGATTGCGACCAAGTTTTAAGGGTGTATAATGAAACAAACTCGATGTTGAACTTAAATTTTTAAAAAAGTATGTCGGAAAAAATTAAAGAAGAAAGTCAGACCTCAGAAGAACCAGAAAAAAAAGAAAATGCCAATAGAGTTTTTTGGAATCCAGAAGAACCTACTAAGGTAGAGAAACTAGAAGCAAGGGTATCGGGCGGGGTACCATTATATCCTGAAGAGGGGGGATATAAAGGAATCACAGGTAGGTTAGAAAAATTAACAGAAGAGATGGATTATTCGGATAAGCTGTTTAGAGTTTTAGATGAAATAGATGACGATAAAACTTTGACACCCTTGCATCGTAAAGAGTTATACGACGATATCAAAAGAAAGATTGGTGAAAGAAGTAAAAAGCAACACAAAGAGAAGATTGAAAAAATAAAATGACCTCTTCTAGAGTTCTCTTCTACTTCTGTATTTCTTTTATTATTGGAATATTTCTACAATCTATCATTAAAATTCCCCAGATGTTTGTCTGGGGAATTTTGTTTTTAGACATGGTAACGATTCTCGGTTTTTTGATAGGCTTTAATGGTGGACGGCCGTCGTTTATTAAAGCCTATAAAAACGAATTGTTGGTTTATGGATTTTGTGTGTTATTTCTGGTAATGGGAATTATGCGGGTTCAAATTTCTGAGTTTACCGTTGTACATGCCAGCTTGAGTAAACTTAACGACGCTCCAGGTGCCATTACCTTCATTGGTACCGTAACAGCAGAGCCTGATATAAGGGATACTAACCAAAAGTTACGAGTAAGGGTCGGTGACAGCTTAGTATTAGTTACCCTCGGACGTTACCCAGAATATCACTATTTAGACACAATACAAATTACGGGGAAATTAAAAACTCCGGTGATTTTTAATACATTCAACTACAAAAACTATGTAATGAAAGATGGCATATATTCAGTAATGGATTTTCCGAAGGCAGAATTAGTTTCTAGCAAACACCATTATAACCTCCTTACCTTTTCATACGAAAAAATTCTATGGTTAAAATCGATACTAATGCAATCTATTGATATGAATTTTTCCCCGCCTCATAATACCATTTTACAAGGTGTTGTTTTTGGAAACGATAAAAATATGGCAAAGAATATAAAAGATAAATTTAATACTACGGGCTTAAGCCATCTGACTGCGGTATCGGGGAGCAACATCGTCATTGTCATTTCTGTCGTGATGTTTTTTTTGCTTGGCCTAGGTCTTTGGCGGGGACAGGCATTTTATGTTGCGGTTATTTTTATATGGCTTTATATTGTAATGATTGGTTTTCCAGCATCAGGGGCCAGAGCCGGTATCATGGGATGTATTGCCCTTTTGGCCCAAAAACTTGGCAGGCAACATGCCAGTTCTAGAGTGTTAATTCTGGCCGCATCGCTCATGCTTTTGCAAAACCCATTCCTTCTGCCATACGACGTAAGTTTCCAGCTTTCTTTTTTAGCTTCCTTAGGAATTATGTACGTAAAGCCGTTCATAGATATGCTTTTTCAAATTATAGTAAAAGATACATTTAAAAGTGTCATAGACATCATTTCTATCACTTTTTCAGCACAGGTATCCACTCTGCCAATTATTATCTATAATTTTGGCAGCGTTTCTTTAGTTTCTCCCATAACCAATCTGTTAGTTTTGCCCATGATTCCCTTGCTTACGGTCTTGGGGTTTTTAGTATCTGTAGTTGGGGCAGTGTCTAGTATACTAGGTTTTGTTTTATCTCTTCCATGCTGGTTTTTATTACTGTATCTTGTGAAAATACTGGATATTTTTTCTCAACCTTGGGCGTCTAAAACCATCCCAAATTTCTCTTGGATTTGGCTCGCGGTATATTACCTTATACTTTTGGTGTCGCTAACACTTTTACAAAAATACCAAAAACCAAGATTTTTAGGATACTAAAATAAAAAAGACCTCGTCTAGGGGACGAGGTTCAGTCTTGTGGACTTAATGAGAGAGTTGGTATGACTTTTTCCAGTCAAACGGTGGGGTTAGTATCTCTTGCGAGATCGGAACTCTCCGAAACTCTGTTTCTCTACCACCGTTAATCAGTGCCGCGTTGTAAAGATTGATTCGGTGTTTGGGCAGTATTATTTGCATAAGACTCCCTCCCAAAGACAGGTCATCTTCTTCCATGCCATCTTCATAGTAATGATGTGGAATGGTGCTGTAATATCCGCATTTTCCCCCGTGACTGACAAGCACCACTTCGACGATGGACGGGAATTTGTTGCACGTAAACATAATTTGCTTCGCTGCGGCCTTGCATCTGCTCGGAGTTTTTACTGGATAAGCAAGTGGTGTGGGGCCTCCGCCAGGCTTGGTCAGTATAAACGCTCCCTTTTTGAGGTGCAATACCTCATAGGGAAACGCATCCATTGCTTCTTCGAATCTTGGGTCAAAACAAGTAACAATAAGGACCTCTGGATTCGGATTCTGGATCACCCTGAACGTTTTCCGAAAGTTCATGAAAACCCTCTCTACGCCTTGTAAAGGAACCGACTGTTTGCAATGCACCATGTCTGGCTATGCCAGATCTCGCGAAGCGAGACAATCGCAAACGAGGCTAATTATACCACATATTAGCACATTCTTGCAATACTGTGGAATAGAACCGTTGGATAGTGAGAGGAGATAAGGTATAATTTAAAATATATGGAAGAGAAAAATAATTTTAACCCAAAAGAAAAGGCATGGGTGATTGCCGTAGATATGGGGTATGGCCATCAAAGAACCGCCTACCCTTTAAGGGGTTTTGCTTTTGGGGGGAAAGTTATTAATGCTAATAATTATGAGGGTATCGTTGATAAGGATAAAAGGTTTTGGCAGATCACCAAGTCTTCTTACGAATCCATATCAAGGTTAAGGAGAATACCTTTCATTGGCTTGTTTATTTTTTTATTTTTTGATGGTTTCCAGAAAATTTTAGGATATTACCCCAAACGGGATCTTTCAAAGTCAAATGTGAGCGGAAAAATTGTATTTTCCTTTATACGGAAAGGGTGGGGCCAAGATTTAATAAGAACATTGAAGAAAAAATCTTTGCCATTAGTTACCACCTTCTTTACTCCTGCTTTTATGGCAGAAGAATTTAACTATTCAAATGATATTTACTGCGTCATATGCGATGCAGATATTGCCAGGGCATGGGTTCCCTTAGACCCCTCAAAAAGCAGGATTAAGTATTTTGCCCCTTGCACGTGGGCAAGAGACCGATTAAAACTTTATGGGGTGAAGCCGGAAAATATTATGTTGACCGGTTATCCGTTACCTAAAGAAAATATTGGCGGTGAACATTTAGAGATATTAAAAAGAGATTTAAGCTACCGTCTCATAAACCTTGACCCGGATGGCAGGTATCGTAAAATCTATAACCCTCTCATTAAAGGGTATTTAGGCCAACTTCCAACCCTTCCAAATCATCCTTTAACCATCATGTTCTCTATAGGAGGCGCTGGGGCTCAAAAAGAGATTGCGTTACATATTGTAAATAACTTGAAAAAAAAAGTGAGAGCCAAACAACTAAGGATTATTATTTCTGTTGGCACAAGGGAGTCGTTAAGGAAGTATTTTGCAGATAATGTGATGGGATTAGAACTTGATGGCTGGATTCATATACTATCAGGCAAGACCATAGAGGAGTATTTTGATAAGTTTAACAGAGCCCTAAGAACCACCGATATTTTAATGACAAAACCTTCGGAACTTTCTTTTTACGCAGGTCTTGGCATTCCTATTATTATCGAGCCCTCCATCGGCTCTCAAGAAGATTTTAACCGGCGGTGGCTCATGCATGTGGGAGCTGCAGTCTTACAAGAAAATCCAAAATATGTTGACCAGTGGCTCTTTGACATGTTGCACGCAGGGGATTTAGCAGAAGTTGCCATGCAAGGATTTATTGAAATAGAAAAATTGGGAACCTATAACATAGAGAAAATAGTTGCACGCCATGAAAAGAACTACTAACATGCTTACATTACTTTTTGTCATACTACTTGTCTTAATCGGGTTTTATTTTTTTACTGCAAGTGCCCCCAAACAAACAAAGATAATCTGGGGGGTTAACTTTTCCCAGATGCAAGCTGAAAATTTGAAGCTTGATTGGAAAAAAGTGTATTTAGCTATGTTGGAAGACTTGGGGGCAAAACATATAAAACTTCTGGTACAGTGGGACTGGGTTGAAGGCAAAAAAGATGAGCTTTATTTCAAAGATGTAGACTGGCAGATTGAACAGGCTCAAAGCCATGGCGCAAACATCATTATGGTGCTTGGCATGAAGACAGGCCGTTGGCCGGAATGCCATATACCTGTGTGGGCCGGCAGCATTTCAAAGCAGGAGCAGCAAGCCGAAATATTGAAATATATAAAAGAAATGGTATTGCGATACAAAGACAAAAAGTCTATTGTTGCCTGGCAGGCTGAAAATGAACCGTTATTTAAGTTTGGGCAATGTCCGTGGTACGACGAAGATTTTTTAAAGAGAGAAGTTGCTTTTATAAAGTCGCTTGATCCAACAAGACCGGTGATTATTTCAGATTCTGGTGAGCAGTCGCTATGGTTTGACGCGGCACGTATTGGAGACGTGGTAGGAAGCACCATGTACAGAAAATTATGGTTCCACGTCACCGACACCATTGGTTTCTACGGAACTTTTCCTGTTCCTCCTCTTTTTTACTATCTTAAGGCTCAAATGGTGCGATACCTATTTAATAAAGAGGTCATATGTGTTGAATTGCAGGCAGAACCATGGGCTTACAAAACATTTTACGATATTTCTCTGGAGGAGCAAGAAAAAACAATGAATCTAAAACAATTTAAAGAAAACATTGATTATGCAAAGAAAACCGGCCTTGGAGAATTTTACCTTTGGGGAACCGAATGGTGGTATTGGCTCAAAGAAACCCAACATAAGCCCGAAATTTGGGATGAGGCACGGAAACTATTCATATGATTTCTTGGTTACCGGTAATAGTGTTATCCTACGTATTTTTTAACCTGTCTTCTTTAGGAGATAAGTCCCTTTTCTTTTACTTCTGGCAATGTCTCTTTTTGTGGTAGGATAATTACCAACATAGAATTAAAGTTACAGAAGGTTTCGGACACGTGGTAACTTTGGAAAAACATCATTACGATAAGACACATAATATCCCGTTGGTTGAAATAATTTTTATGAACATACACATTGTCAAAAATAAATACCTTAACGCAGCCCTTCTACTCATGCTTTTTTCAGCGGTTATCCATATGGTCATCCTTAGTTATTTTGCTTTGCGGTGGGGCAATATGTACCTGTTAAACTACTTTAATATATTGGACGTGGATTTGTTCTTTCCTAATATATTTAATAGTATCTCGGGGAATATTCTTTCACTATGTTTCGTGCTTTTGCTCTATATATTAATTTTGAGGGTTAACAAGTCCCATACGATAGTATGAGTACAGAAACCAATAATCCCTACCCATCTGGAATCTTGACGAAGAAAAAAAGAATTTTAATCGTATCTATGACGAGCGGTTTTGGCCATATACGGGCGGGAGATGCCATGTTAGATTACGCTAAGGAAAACCTTTCAAACGTTCATGCAGAGCACATTAATTTCTCGAACATTTCAAGCCCCGTATTTACCTCTATCAATCAACTACTTTACGAAATAGCGTCTAAAAGATTTCCCCGTCTTTGGGGTTGGCTCTATGAAATTTCAAATCGCAAAGGCTTGCTGTTTTTTACCATGGAAAAGCTACTAAAACTGCAGGCTTTGTTGAACCCAAAGATTTTGAAACTTTTTGTTGAAAAGAAACCAGATATTATTATTTTTACCAATGTGTTGCCCGCTGGCCTCTTGGCAGATAAAATCCATAGGGCGTTGGGCAGCGGCGTTACCATGACCATTGTAGTTACCGATTACCATGGACATGTTTCATACTATATTCCTCATATTGATTACTATTTTGTTGCAAATACGCAGGTAGGCGAAGATTTAGCGAATGTGGGAGCTCGTAAAGAACAGATTATCGTTTCGGGCATTCCTATTAACCCCAGGTTTTACGTGGAGGAAAAGGTGGATGAATTAAAATTAAAATATGGCATCAAAAATGGCTTTCCCGTCGTAGTATGTATAGTGTCATTTAAAATATCAGAGAAAGAGTTGATACGCCTGCTGGACCAATTGTTGCAACAAAAGATAAATCTTATCTTCATTGCCAATGGAAATGAGACACTTTACACTGCTGTCAGAAGCGCTTTCGCAAACAACGATAAACTTTTTGCGGTCTGCTGGACTAATGTCATTGAAGAATATATAAAAATATCAAACGTAGTGATAAGCAAGGCTGGTGGACTAACGGTATCTGAATGTATCAGTTTGCGAAAGCCGCTCATTATGGTAAACCCAATTCCTGGCCAAGAAGAGTATAATGCCGAGTTTGTTGAAAAAAATAATTTTGGGGTAAAGGCAAAAAATGTAAATCAAATTCCGGCGATCTTGTCGCAGGTGATGATGTCTTCGCATACCAACCAGGCAACTTTACTATCAGCACAAAACCCTTGCGAAAAAATTTTTTCAGTAGTATTACATAATTAACAATAAAAAATATGTACGATCTGCCATCATCAAATTTTAACGATTTTAAAACCAAAGTCCAAAAGGTATTACAAAATAAAACGTTCAGGGTGGTATTACTGATGGTTATTTTTTTAATTATTGTTTTTTACTACGTAGAAATGTTTTCCACCGGATTCTTGCATGACCAGATAAGCTCTGCAATCCAAAAGGTACAGGACAGTCTGTCTCAATTGCAAACTCACACTGTAACCACCAGTCGACCATCCCAAGAAAAATATGTATCACAGATTTCTTACGAGCAAGCCATTATAGACTCGGTCCAATCAGCTTCGCCATCCGTAGTAAGTATTGTAATTTCAAAAAATCTCCCTATTTACGAACAGCAATTTATTAATCCTTTTGGAAACTTGCCAGATTTTGGTTCTCCCTTTAACTTTCAAATTCCCCAGTACGTGCAAAAAGGTACCGAGTACCAAGAAGTGGGAGCGGGATCGGGATTCATTGTTACAGAAGACGGCCTGGTGTTAACCAATAAACATGTGGTTTCCGATAAAACAGCCGATTACACCGTGTTAACTAATGATGGCAATAAATACACTGCCAAAGTATTAGCGTTAGATCCGGTACAGGATCTAGCCATTATAAAAATTCAAAGTGACAAAAAGTTCCCGGCAATAAAAATCGGCGATTCATCTGGCATACAAATTGGCCAGGGGGCTATTGCCATCGGAAACGCCTTGGGCCAATTTTCTAATACCGTTTCGGTCGGAGTAGTATCCGGTTTAGGGAGAACAGTTTCTGCTTCCGGCGGCCAGGGTTTTTCTGAAAAGCTCGAAGGCATCATTCAAACCGACGCCGCCATTAATCCTGGCAACTCGGGAGGTCCCTTGATAAACTTAAAGGGAGAAGTTATAGGTATTAACACCGCCATGGCGGACGGAGCTCAATCCATAGGGTTTGCCATTCCCATTAATATTGCCAAAAAAGATATAGACCAGATTATAAAAACTAACAAAATAACCTACCCTTTTTTGGGGGTCAGGTATGTCTTGGTTGATGAAAAAATAAAGCAAAAATACCACTTGCCAGTTGACTATGGCGCATTAGTATTAAAAGGGTCTAATGGGGAACCCGCACTTGTTGAGGGTTCAGCGGCACAAAAAGCCGGAGTGAAAGAAAAGGATGTATTGCTAGAATTTAACGGAGAAAAAATAACCCAGGATAATTCACTAGAAAAAATTGTGATAAAATACAATCCAGGAGACAACGCCGATATAAAAATTTTACGGGATGGAAAAGAAACGCACATAAATTTTGTTATCGGAGAAAGGAGTTAGGAATTAAGGTTTTACATAATAAAAAGACAAGCGAACTCGCTTGTCTTTTGCATCAGAATTCTGATTTTTTTTACCCCTATTTCCCCGTTCTTTTTTTCTTTTTTCTAAAAAGAATCCGGTGGGGCAATCCCCAAAAAAAGAACGTTAATATTCTTAAAGGTAAACTGCCCACCCATTGAGCGAATTTGTTAAACTTGTCCATTGTCCATTACCTTTCCCCTGTGGTAGAACATAACGTTTGCCGTTCATTTTTCAACGTGCCACACCCCAATTACAGCATATATCTTAGGCTAGGTCAACTTTACCCCCTCTTGATTTTTGTTGATATTTGGCTTACGATGAAACCATAATCCACGAATGAGCGTATGTACCATAATACGCAAAAAATTATATGAACGGAGGAGTAAATTTCACCAATAAAGCGCAAGACGCCATATTATCTGCCCAGTCAACCGCGCAAGAAAAGGGACAGCAACAAATAGATGCCCTGCATTTGCTGTACGCTCTACTTTCGCAAGAAGGATCAGTTATTTTAACAATTCTTTCCAAATTAGGAGTTGATGTAGATGCATTAAAAAGAAAAACCGAAAGCCAAGTTGCCAAAATTTCCACCTTGCTTACGCCAACTGCTTTTGGCCAATTTTACCTGACCCAGGACATGGCAAAGGTGCTAGACAAAGCACGGCAAGAAGCCACAAAAATGCAAGATGAATTTATTTCCGTTGAACATTTATTTTTGGCATTGCTTGACGTAAAGTCAATGGCAAAAGAGGTGCTTGAAAAAGTAACTTTCTTAGGTCCTGCGGGTGACTTGAAAATTTCAAAACTTGACTATGAATCAGTATCAAAAATACTGTCGCAAATTCGCGGAGGTCAGAGGATTACTGATCCAGAGCCCGAATCAAAGTACCAGGTCATAGAAAAGTATACCAGAAACTTAACTGACTTAGCCGCATCGGGGAAAATTGACCCGATTATCGGCCGCGACAACGAAATACGAAGGCTCATGCAAATTATTTCCCGCAGGACAAAAAATAATCCGGTGCTTATCGGTGAAGCCGGTGTCGGAAAAACAGCTATTGTAGAAGGTTTTGCCCAGCGGGTGGCACGGGGAAATGTTCCGGAATTTTTAAGAAATAAGGAGGTGGTTTCTTTGGATTTAGGGTCTATTATTGCTGGCACCAAATACCGGGGTGAATTTGAAACACGAATTAAAGCTTTATTAAAAGAAATTTCAAGGTCAGCGGGCAAGTATATTTTATTTATTGATGAGTTGCACACCTTAGTGGGGGCGGGAGCCGCCGAAGGCGCCATTGATGCGTCAAATTTACTAAAGCCCGCGCTAGCTCGCGGAGAATTGCGGGCTGTTGGGGCCACCACCTTGAAAGAATACCAAAAATACATTGAAAAAGATCCCGCCCTAGAAAGAAGGTTTCAGCCTATTTATGTTCAAGAGCCCTCCATTGACGATGCTACGGCAATTTTGCGTGGCATTAAAGAAAAGTATGAAGTTCATCATGGTGTAAGAATAAAAGATTCAGCTATTAAAGCTGCCGTTGAGTTGAGTTCGCGTTATATTGCTGACCGGTTTTTGCCAGACAAAGCTGTTGACCTCATGGACGAGGCGGCAAGTGCCTTGAGGTTGGAAATTGAATCAGATCCGCAGGAGTTGGAAAAGTATGATGAGGAAATTACTAAACTGGAAATTGAAAAACAGGCTTTGAAAAAAGAAAAAGATTCTGACCGGAGGCTAAAAGCCATCGCTAAAGAATTGGCGGAAATAAAAGAAAAGACAAAAGAATTACGAGCAAAGTGGGGTGCGGAAAAAGAGTTGATCAACAAAATAAAAACTATACGAGAAAAGCTGGATAGTTTGTATTACCAGACAGAAATTGCCCAACGGGAAGCTGACCTAGAAAAGGTGGCTGAAATAAAATACGGAAAAATCCCCCAGCTTTTAAAAGAGCAAAAGCAGATTGAACAACGACTGGTTAAGCTGCAAAAAACCCACCACTTTTTAAAGGAAGAAGTGACAGAAGAGGATGTGGCCAGGGTCGTCTCCAGGTGGACAGGAATCCCTGTGATGAGGCTTATTACCGAAGAAGCCAAAAAGCTGGAAACCATGGAAAGTACGCTAAATAGGCGCGTTATTGGCCAGCAGGAGGCCATCAGCGCCATATCCCGAGCGATACGTAGGGCTCGCGCTGGCATTTCCGAGGAAAACAGGCCTTTGGGCAGTTTTCTCTTTTTGGGGCCTACCGGAGTCGGTAAAACGGAAACGGCGCGTGCTTTAGCAGAGTTTTTATTTGATGATGAAAAGGCCATGATACGACTGGATATGTCAGAGTATATGGAGCGCCACACGGTCTCTAAAATGATAGGTTCGCCTCCCGGGTATGTGGGATACGAAGAAGCCGGGCAGCTTACTGAAAAAGTGAAACGAAGGCCGTATTCAGTCATTTTGCTTGATGAAATTGAAAAGGCGCATCCCGATGTTTTTAATATTTTGCTACAAATTTTTGAAGATGGCAGACTGACTGATTCAAAAGGTAAAATGGTTTCATTTAAAAATACTATTATCATTATGACTTCAAATGTCGGGTCAGATTTTATCAACAAAATGTCAGCCATTGGTTTTACGAGCAAGGCAAATTTAGCGGAGCGAGAATCAATGAAAGATAAAATCATGGATTCTTTGAAAGACCAGTTCCGTCCCGAATTTTTGAATAGAATTGACGAAATTGTGATTTTCAACTACCTAAAGAAAGAAGAAATTAAGGAAATTGTGGACTTGGAGTTGTCAAAAGTTGAAAAACGATTAGCAGCCAAAGAGGTAACCATTAAAATTTCTGAAAAAGCCAAAGAGTTCTTGGCAAAAGAAGGATTTGACCCGAATTTGGGAGCCAGACCCCTAAAGAGGGTGATTCAACGGTTAATTTTAGACCCCTTATCTATTAAAATTGTTACGAGAGAAATTATAGAAGGAAGTCGCGTACTCATTGACGAAAAAAACGGTCAGATTATATTTGAGTTGCCAAGATTATTATCCAAAATGAGTGTGCAAGAGAAAGTTTCCGCAAAGAAGTGATACTAAAATATAGAGGTTAGTGCTTTCCGATCCTATTTTTCTTGGAAGTTGAAAGATAGAGGGATTATAATGTCAACGTTTGTAAAAATTATCGGGGTTTTGCTTTTGGGAGCCTTGGGGGCGTTGATTTTTAACGTCGTTATTTTTCCGTACATGCTGACTAACTCTTATTTTGAGAGATTCCAATTTGTTAAATACTTCAAAGACGGTAAAATAATAGTAAATCCCAAGGAGAGCGTGTATGTCCAAGAAAATTCTGCCATTGTAGACGCTATCCAACGGGTTAAAATGTCAGTCGTGGCAATTCAAAGCAATACTCTTGGGCTTAGGTCGGGGTTGGTGGTTACTTCAGACGGCCTTGTGGCAACTACGGCAAGTATTATTACCAACGGGAAGTTTGGTGTATTTCTCCAGGGAGAATCCGTGGCTGCGACCGTGGTAAAAACGGATTACAAAAATAACGTAGCGCTGTTGAAGCTCTCAAAGAATGACTTGCAGACCGTTGGCTTTGCAGATAGTAATATGACAGCGTTGGGTCAGAGAGTCTTTTTGGTGGCGCCTCTTCTAACAGTGTCTCAACCTGGTACTGAAACCGTGGCACCTTGGTTCGTAAACGAGGGGATTATTACAGAGGTCACCGCTGATCGGATAAAAACAAACATGGTAGAAAAACCAAGCGCCACGGGAAGTCCGCTTTTCAATCCAGCAGGCGAGTTGGTAGGTTTAAATGTTGTTGATTCGGAGGGAAAAATTTCCACCATTCCAATCAGTAGCATCCAGGCCTTACTCGGTCTTTAAGTAACATGATATCATTTGAAGAATTTAAAAAACTAGAAATACGAATTGGCAAGGTCCTTTCAGCTGAAAAGGTAGAAGGAACCGATAAGTTGGTAAAGCTTATCTTTGACGTGGGAAGCGAACAACGGCACATTATAGCTGGCATTGCCGAATTTTTTCTAGACCTCTCGGTGTTGATAGGCAAAGAAATGCCTTTGGTGGTAAATCTTGAACCCAAAATACTTAAAGGGCACGAAAGCCAGGGCATGATTCTTGCCGTCGATGTGAATGGAAAGCCGGTGTTGTTGCGTCCTGAAACCCAGGTTCCGCCCGGGAGCACGGTACGGTAGTTTTTTGCGGCAACCTTGTCCTTTAAAAAAGAAGGGAGCAAGAAGTGGATCAGAGCAAAGAGGCACAACGGGTGTTTGAAGCGCTCAAGGGTTATGTGGGCCCCGCACTCCATGTGATTCGTCGCCAAAAAGGAAAAAGTAGGAAAAGTTTGGCGAAGATATTAGAAGAGAAGTTTTCTTGGCATAGGGAAAATATAGACATTGACGCTATAGAATCTGGAGATTTTGAACTTACCTTTGAGAAATTCAGACACTTATGTCTTGCCATCCGCTGTACTGCCGAAGAAGTTTTTGCCTTGGCCATATTTTACAAAGATTCTGATTCGGGTAAAACCACAAAACAGGAAGAATCACTGGAAAGGCTTACCGCAGAAGCCCAGTACAAGATATGGCGCAGGCAACAAAGAGAAACATAGTCAGAGAAGCAATTTTCTGATTTTTTGTTGTAAAAAGTTATCCACAGTGCGGGGTACTTGACATGGTTGTATGGTCTGCTACACTGAAAGCGGATGAACCTTACTAGAAGATTGCCAAAAATCTTCAAACAAAGGTGAGTCCGCTCCTTCAAAATTAAATCCCCAAACAAAAACCCCAACTCCCCAAAACAAAAAATAACCCACCCACCCAACTCAAACCAATATCGTCAGGGCTTTCTTTATGAAAGTCTGTTCGTTTTTATAGAGTCTAGTTCCGCATTACCATGTGGTTTTTTTTGTTGTATTTTTATGGTACAATGGAGCCATGGGATCACTAGAAGTAAAAATTGAAGAGTTAGAAAAGAAGCTAGACAAACTTCAGCACACCATAGACAAACTCATAAAGATATTTCTTTGGACGCTTGTCATCAGCGTTGTTTTATTTGTGCTGCCACTGCTGGGGCTTTTGTTTATTATCCCCCAGTTTATCTCCACGTACACCGCCGGTTTTAACCTGTAATCTTTTACGTGTCAAAAGAGGAAGATAGCTCACTATGCCCAAAATTGTCTTTCCATTAATAATCGTTTTACTAGTCGGGGCACTAGCGATCATTTTTTTAAGTAACGCAAGGTACCTTGGCGGTTCTGGTGGAGTAGTTTTGAATAGCTCACGTACTATTCCGGGATTGTTTGGGGCGTCGTTGGATTCTAATCAGATCCCTCAATTACCGGAGAGTAATTCAGTTTCACCGGACGTATCGCCACTCGACAACCAAGAGGATGTCCAACTTCAGGTTCCAGAAACCATCGTGGAAACCAGTGAGCAACATTTGTCGCAACCAGTACCCAGTAACGAAAAACAAGATCAAATAGACGATATTCTAGAAAAAATAGATATTTTAAAAAAGCAGATTGCAGATTTGACTCCTGTTCCGATTCCAGCAGTTCAAATAGAGGCTGTTGTAAAAGATACTGGTAGCCAGGCGTCAGTTCGGGAAAATAACACCAGCGATAATCTGCGATCACTAGAACCACGAACTATACTAGCTAGCACAACGTACTCTCATGGAGGTGGTAATATCATATATCCTAAGATTCTGATTTCAGAAGTACAAATAACAGGTAATACCGACGCAAAAGAAGAATTTGTTGAGTTATACAATCCTAATGATCAGGATGTTGAATTGACCGATTGGTACCTGCAGAGAAAAACAAAAAATGGATCAGGTTACTCATCGTTTGCCCCTAATGCGTTATTTTTAAGTAAAAAAATAGCCCCAAAAGGTTATTTTTTAATTGCAAGAGAAGGTACTGGTTTTATTACGGAAGCTGACATCGTTATTGATAACCCGTTAACCCAAGATAATTCTTTAACGTTAAAGAATCCAAACGGTGATAGTGTTGATGTGGTAGGTTGGGGACAAGCGCAAGATTATGAATTACTGCCGACTGAAAATCCATCGGGGGGTCAAAGTATTGGCAGAAAACTAGTATCTGGAGAAGATACCGATACCAACAACAATGCTAGTGACTTCGAAATTGATACCCCGACTCCAAAAGCGCCCAATAGTACTTTTATTGTTGGCTTGGCTATGAGACCACATGGTGATGCGGTACTTCAACCAGTTACTCTGAAACATATTTTAATTAATGAAATTCAAATTGCGGGCATAACTGCTAAAGATGAATTCATTACACTCTTTAACCCAAATAGTGTGGACGTAAATTTAGAAGGATTTTCCCTGAAAAAGAAAACTTCTAACGGGAACGAAAGTAATCTAGTGAGCGCAGGAGCATTTTTGGGTAACATTCCTGCTTTAGGATATTTTTTAATTGTTCCAAAGACAAATGATGACGGAACTAAAACTTATACGGGTTTGGTCACGCCGGACTTGTATTATTCAGGAAAGAGTTTTTCAGTGGCGTCAGATAATACTGTCCTGCTCTACGATGGCGACGATAAACTGCTCGACAAAATTGGCTTTGGAAGCGTACAAGACTTTGAGACAGCTCCCGCAGAAAACCCGCCCGATGGTGAAAGTTTACGGAGGATAAACGGCCAAGATACCGACAATAATAAGATTGATTTTCAGCTTGTAGATATAAATTCTCAAAATCCTGACACCCATATGGATGCAGTCACAGATACTCAAGCTCCTTTAAGGTCAAATGGTCAGCCTGTTCAAATGTTTCCAGCTGGTACTACCCAAACTAATATAAGCCTCCAAACCGACGAACCTGCTACATGTAGGTATTCCAGTACCCTGGGCCAGGACTATGATGCCACTTTCACTACTTTTTTGACGACTAGCGGTACCTCCCACACAACACCCGTTGACTCCTTAAACGATGGAACTACTTATACCTACTACATAAAATGCGCCGACGCTTCGGGAAATAAAAATACCGATGACTTCGTAATAGCCTTTAGTATTGGTTCTCTGTCTGCACCATTATCTGTTGTTTTCAATGAAATTGCTTGGATGGGAACGGTTGAATCGGCCCAAAACGAATGGATAGAATTAAAAAACACCACAAGTCAAGATATTTCCGTTGATGGTTGGACGGTAGTGTGGTCTGACGGGGGAACAACCATACCCATGCAAGGCACTATTCTTGCACATGGATTTTTTCTCTTAGAAAGAACTGACGATACTTCGGTGCCGACCGTAACAGCTGATCAAATTTATAAAGGAGCTCTAGCCAATACTGGAGAAGATATGTATCTTTACGATGCACTTGGCAATACCATAGATAGGGTAAATTGCTCTGCTAAATGGTTTGCGGGAGATAGTGCTACCACCAAAACCATGGAAAGAAAAGACACTTCTTTACTGGGGAGTGATAATCAAAACTGGACAACCAGCCAAAACGTAGACGGTAGTCCAAGATCCTAGGTAATCTGTTCGTTAATCACCCTGCAACTGTATAGTTGCAGGGTTTTTTGTTTGATTTTTTTATGATACAATCACCTGAACTAACCTTTTTACCTAAAGCTACCATTGAAACCAAGGGATCAACATGATAAACTTTTAGAGGAGTTTGGAATCAATTATGGAAGATAATTTTATAAAAATAACAAACGCAACTTATAGGGCTCTAGATTTTTTACCGGAAGGAGACCCGTTAAAAAATAAAGCCAAGGAAAAAGTCCTGGCGATATTGGAGCATATAACGTTAATTTCGGAGGCTGATGGGTGGATTTCTTTACAGAAAGAAAAAGCATCAGCGCAAGTCTTAGATGATATAGGAGTATTGGAAAATTATCTTACCATTGCCAAGGGCCAGGGCTGGATAGATACGATGAATTTCTTGATTATTACAAGCGAATACCAGAAAATTAAAAGTAGTATTAATCCCCCGAGGGGCATTGTTAAACAGAGTTTGCAACTTGCTGCTGGACTAGCTAAGGAGAATATGGCGGTAATTCAAAAGCTCTTAAATAGAAATCAGGGTAGTTCAGAGGCTGATACTACTCAAATATACTCTAAAAGGCAAGAAAAAATTTTAGAGGTATTACGAAAGAAAGAAAAAGCCCAGGTTTCAGATTTTATAAAGGAATTACCGAACATAACCAAAAGAACAGTGAGAAGGGATTTGGATGATTTACTTAAAAAAGGCAAAGTAGTAAGGGTTGGCGAGTGGAATCAAGTTTTTTATAAAAGTGCTTCTTAATAGATAGGAAATAATAAAGTAAAGGTAGGACATGTTAGCATGTCCTATCAAATTCTATTAAATGTCCTATCAAATATTGCTTTTAATTTATATTTATGTTATAGTTTGGTATTAAAATAATGAGTGGTTCTAAAGAACAATTTAGTCGTATTTATGATCAATATATTGAAAAAATATACAGGTTTGTTTACCTAAAGGTAAGTTCACAGGAAGTAGCTGAAGATTTAACGTCAAAAGTCTTTCTAAAGGGGTGGAACGCTTACCAAAAGGGGGAAAAAATTAAGAATGAAGGGGCCTTTCTCTATAAAATTGCTAGAAATACGGTTATAGACCATTATCGAGAGAGAGATAAGAAAAAAACAGTTTCTATAGACTATGTTGCCCCAATAGCCGACCCTAGGACAAGTTTATATGATAAGGCGATTTTAAGCGACGAAATTGAATCAGTAAAAGCGGCTATTCACCGGTTAAAAAAAGATTACCAGGATGTTCTTATTTGGTACTACTTGGAGGATATATCTGCCGCTCAAATAGCCGAATTAATGGATAAGCCGGTAGGTACGGTAAGGGTGATGGTACATAGAGGATTGAAGTGCCTTCAAGATGAACTGAAAAAAGAAGGCTAAAAGACCCTTATAGACTGTAACAAAAGATTATATTTTACGTCGTAGTTATAATGACCGAAGAACAACTTATTTCTAAACTTCAAGGACTGAAGCAAATTAAGCCCGAAGAAAGGTGGGTCTCTTTGTTTAAATCAGAAATGTTTGGAAATGATGTTTTTGAGAATAACACCGCCAGCAAGATAAACTATCAGGGAACATTATCTCGCATGATGGGATCACTTTTCCAGCGGCGGTTAGCGTATGCATTAGCTGTTTTTCTATTTACGGTTGTAGGAGTGTTTGGTGTTGCAAAGTACCACATGTCCACCAACAATGTGAGTGTGAAGGTATCTGAGCAATCCACGGCTGATTTTAAGGCAATACGAAACAGTGTTGAGTCATTTAAAATGAAATCTCAAGCATTGGCCCAAGTTTCAAAAACTAAATCTCAAGATTTCTCTTCGGCGGTAAGGGAGGTCAAAGATGCCGCTAAAGAGCTGACCGATGCGATACAAAAAGATCCCCAATTAGCAAAGGTGGTCGCGCTAGATGTGAACAATAATAAAACGTACTTAGATGTTCCTGGAGGGGGGGATTTGAAAGAAAGTTCCGACGCTTTGTATAAAGTGATTGTGGATCCATTAATTGAAGATTTAAAAGAAAGAAGTTTAACCAAAAATCAGGAAAGTGCACTGAGCGTCGTTGAGGAAAAGGACAATAAAGGTGACTATATTGGTGCGTTGCAGGATGCATTATTACTTATTAACAGTACTGACGATAAGATATATTAATTTAAAATTTGATAAGTCGTAATCTAATTAAATGGTTCGCGGAGTGGGGTTTGACGAATGAACTTCGTTGTTAATACGTAAAACCGCGAAATTAATAAGGCAAAGCTCGCTTTGCGGGCTCCCACGAATATTTCTGGGATTTAATTAGATAGTTACGGTCGACCGACGTTAATTAAAAGGTTTACCCAGTTAAATAATTTTTGGTAAAACCAAAGATTAAAATCCGTGAGGATTTTATTTAACCAGGGTGAAAAATAGAATTAAACAACACACAAAAAAATTAAAATGAACATAAGACAAACAATTATCACAGCCACAGTTGCGTTGACTATGGTTGCAATGATTGCTCCTGTTTCAGCTGGTGCTTTAACCGTTGCAGATTTACAGGCACAGATTAATGCTCTAATGGCTCAATTGCAGCAATTGCAAGGGTCAAGCAGCACGTCTGGAAGTATTCCTGCATCTTGCGTTGGCATTACCTTTACAAGGAATTTGAAAGTAGGGTCTACGGGTTCAGATGTAAAATGCTTACAAGCAGTTTTGAACACGTCAGCTTCTACTCAAGTTGCAACTACGGGAGCAGGTTCGCCTGGAAATGAAACCGTCAACTTTGGTCCAAAGACCTTAGCGGCTGTTCAAAAATACCAGGCGGCACATGGACATACGCCTGCAGGTCAGGTGGGTCCATTGACAAGAGCAGATTTGAACGCATACTTAGGTGGTGGAACCACAACGGTAACTCCTCCTGGACAACCTCCAGTAGTGGTAGTACCTACGGGAGCAGGGCTTTCAGTAATGTTAGCTTCTGACACGCCTATTGCGGGAGCGGTTGTAAAAACAGCAGCTTTGGTCCCATTAGCAAAATTAACATTTCATAATGGTGACAATGCTCAGGTAAAAGTAACCGGAGTAAAGTTACAGAGAATCGGTGTTTCAGCCGATGCTTCTTTAAACAATGTTTACTTGTTTGATCGAGCAAACAGATTAACCGATGCAGCCAGCGTTGCAACTGGAGTAATCACCTTTAATGATCCAAGTGGCATCTTTACGGTTGATTCAATGGGCGATAAGTCCATTACAGTTTATGCTGACTTAGCGGCTTCCAGCGGTGAAACATTAGGAGTTAATTTGAACGCAGGTTCTGATATTACTTCTAATGCCAGTTCTGTAACAGGAACTTACCCAGTGAAAGGCAACTTAATGACGGTTGCTACCGCTACCTTAGCCGGAGTTGACTTGACAGGATCTGCTCCAACCCCATCAGCAGCCAGTATAAATCCTATGAATGATACGGTGGTATGGGAAAACTTAACCAGTATTACTACCAGGTCAGTTACATTGGGTTGGATGCGCTTAAGAGAAATTGGAACCGTCAGCTACAGTGACCTCAAAAATTTCAGATTATATGTTGACGGAGTCATGATAGGTTCAGCAGTTGCTAACTTAGATTCAAATGGTTATGTAACCTTTGACATGACAGCAGCCCCCGTAACATTACAGACCGGCACCAGGGATATTAAAGTGCTGGCCGATGTTATTGGCGGATCTTCAAAAAAGTTCAACTTCTCAATAAGAGCAGTTGCTGATGTAAGATTTACCGACACCCAGTATAATGCTAATGTATTAGTCACTTATAACAGTGGCACTGCATTTGCCGTAAAAACAACCGGAGACCAAACGATCAATTCTGGAACAATAACGGTTCAGAAAGCAACTGATTCTCCAGCTGGAAACGTTACCAACTTGGCTTCAAACCAGGTACTGGGAAGGTTTACCCTTACCGCCGCTGGCGAAAAAGTTAAGGTTGATACCTTGACAGCCGCGGTAATTACCAGCAGGACTACGAGCGGATCAGCCGGAGTAAATTGTTTAAGAAATGGCGCATTGTTCGCTAATGGCGTACAAATTGGAAGCACTTCTGATTTGTATACTACGACAAACGCCGGAAGCGTTTGCGGATCAGGAAACCCTCAATCAAAAGCATTTACATTAGGTTCTTCATTGATTGTTGATCCTGCCAGTCCCGTAACCGTTGAAATAAGAGCAGATGTTTATGACAACGACGGCACCAACAGCTTAGCTGCCAGCGATACGTTGCAAGCTCAATTAAACGTTGGGTCTGCAAACGGAACGGGACAAGTTTCTTCAGTTACATCAAACGTTCCTACATCAACGATGACTGGAAACCAGTTGACTGTTAAAACAGGAACTTTGACGTTAGCCAAATACACCGCTTATACCAACAGCAATGCCGTTGCTCCTTTGACTAACATGAAATTAGCCCACTTTACGTTGAGCAATGACACCGTTGAGCCAATTAACCTCACGGCCATTGAAACGGACTTAAACTCTGTTTCTACGTATACGACTAATTTGTATGTTAAGTACGGGACACAGCAAACTCCAAAGATTGCCGTTCCGGCCGCTACTAACAGCCAATCTATCTTCTACACATTAGCTCCAAACACTACGATTGATGTTATGGCCTTTACCGACATTGCTTCAGGTTCTACTTCGGGAACAGGAATAGCTTCAATGGAGGTTTGCGGAACTACGGCAAGTTCAGCTACGGCGGTGTACACCGGTGGCGGAACCACCTGCGCTAATGGAACCCTAGCCGGCCAAACCGTTACATTCACTACTGGTTCGGTTACGTCTTCCTTAGACGCATCAACGCCTTTGCCTGCAATTGCAGCTGGAAATCAATCATCGTTTGTTGCAGCCAAGTTTAGGGTTACCGCTTCCAATGATTCTTTCACCATTAAGGAATTAAGGATAACGGTAGGTTCAGCCGCAATTTCAGCGGTAATCAACAGCGCTTCTTTGTGGGACGGCACTACCTTATTAGCAACACAGCCAATCAACCAGACAACCAACACGGCGGCATTCTTTACCGGATTAGCGGTTTCATTGCCAGCTAATACTGCAAAAGTTCTGACGGTTACATTGTCATTGGCAACTCCTTATACCGATTACATTGGCACGCCTGGTACGATTATTACTACGGGAAGGAATGCCAAGGTAACCATGAGTTACTTGAAGGTAGCTAATAGCCAAGGAGTTGAAACTACTCCATCAACCAGCAATGCAGGGAACGATGTGCTGGTAAGAAAGTCAATTCCTACCGTTACCCTATTGCCAATTTCGGACCAGTCGTCACAACTTACCGCAGGATCAACAACTACGTTGTATAGCTTCAGAGTTGCGGCTGATGCAAAAGGCCCTATTGCCCTAAAGCAATTTAGTTTTGTTGTTACTCCGGTAGATAACGGAGCAGCAAGCTCGCCTTTGCCTTCTGTCAGCACGTTCAAGTTCTTCAGGGGCGCAACTGATATTACCACTTCAGTTCACATACAAAATGCTTCTGGAACCAGCTTGGAGACCACAGCAACATCTATTCAGAGCAATACCGTAAGCAAAGTGGTTAACGTAACCTTTGACACCGAAGAAGGAATTGGCGCGGGAAGTTCGTATGATTATACCTTGAAAGCAACGCCTGCTGGATTTATTCCTTCAACGGTTGGAGGCGACTCTATATCAACCAACTTGCCAGCTGATTCAGCAGCTTTTGTTGGAATTTCATCTTCAGACAGCGCATACTTGGCATCAGCAGGTCCTGCTGATACCGCAGTTGCTTTGTTAGCTCTGACATCCAACCAGACATCGGCTGCTTCGGGTGGCACGGTAAACTTTATCTGGTCTGATTACAGCGCCCAGGTGCATAATTATGCGCAGGGCACGTCAAACTCAGCAGATTGGTTTAGCGGATATGAAGTATTGAGTCTCCCATTGGATTCAGTAGGTATTGTTGCGAAGTAGTTTAGGATTTTCTAGGTCGAGAACTCCCGCTATGGGGAAGTTCTCGCGACTCTTCACCTTACTTGTGGAAAGGCAGAGGAGATAAACCCCGGTAGTAGAGCAAAACTCACTACAGGGTAAAGCAAAAAGACGCCAATTGGCGTCTTTTTGCTTTTATGATATTATACCTCAATGGCAACAAAATATAAACTTCTTTTAATAGGATTATTGTTGCTCGCCTTAGGAGGCATTGCAGGATATGTCATGGGTTTTAATTACGAACGCGGAGTTTTGGTAGAAAAATTAGGCATTATACATCCACTGCGGGAGCATGATTCAAATTATAAATTCATAGATCCCTTGCTGGCTTATATCCTTCCCAGTTTCGACCAGGAAACGGAATTTAACGGTTTAAAAAACAAAATCACTGACTTTATCGATAGCGAAAAAAAGAATAATGAATTATCTGGAGCATCAGTATTTTTATCCGACCTTAACCAGGGCAGGTGGATAGGGGTAAATGAAAAAGATAAGTATAACCCGGCAAGCATGCTCAAGGTGGTGATCATGGTTGCTTATTTTAAAGAAACTGAAAAAAAGCCGGATGTTTTACATAAATCGTTAATGTACACCAAAGATTTAGATGCCCTTTTAAAAAAAGATGTATTTAACTCTGAATCCAACCTGCAGATTAATAAGAATTATGTCGTTGAAGATTTAATCAATAAAATGATTATTTATTCTGATAACGGAGCCGAAGTCTTGTTGTTAAATAACATTGACAAGTCTTACTTAGATGCCATTTACAGTGCGTTAAATATTGATAACCCGGAAAAAACTAGTGAAAACTTTACCATTTCGCCAAGAACCTACTCATTGTTTTATAGAATTCTGTATAGCGCAACTTATTTAAGCCATGAAATGTCAGAAAAAGCCCTGGATATCCTTTCAAAAACCACCTTTAATGATGGGATTGTTGATAATTTGCCAAGAGAAATTGTTATCAGCCATAAATTTGGCGAACATATTACTGTTGATAACAATCAGTTCCAAAATATTGAATTGCACGATTGCGGGATCGTGTATTATAAAAATTATCCATACTTTTTATGCGTGATGACCAGGGGCAGTAATTTGGAAAACCTTAAATACGTGATAAAAAATATTTCTAATTTAGTGTATCAAAACTACGCTTCTTTAAAATAATCAATATTGCTGTTATTAAAAAAATCCGCTGTCGCGGATTTTTTTAATAACCATTATTTAATTAATAAGGAAGGGTTTTCAAAAACGCATCCACTTCGTTTTTTGCCTCCGGCATAAGCTTTAAAAATACTAAAGCCTCTTGGCGCGCTTTTTGGTACTGGCCCAAGGCGCTGTAGGCAAAAGCCAAGGATGCGTGATACTGCGCGATATCGGGACGCATTGCTATAAGTTTTTGGTATGTCAAAACTAACCCTTGATAGTTTTTTGCCGTAGCATAAGTGCTGGCCAATTGATGCAAAGATGCAAGAGATTCTGTGTCAAAGTTTTTATTTTTAGCGATTTGCAGGTTTTTTTGGACGCCATCGTTGTCTTTTACATATATCAAAGAAAGCGCCTTATACCACCAACAGTCTCCCAAGGTTGGATAAAAGGCAATGCATGTTTCAGCTTTTTGTTGCATATCTTTAAAATCTCCCGATATAGCATCGTTTTTTGCCTGTTCAATAATGACTTCATGGTGATTGGGAGTCAATTCGTTGGCTCTTGCTAAATACGATTGTGCTTTTGCAAGTAATTCAGTTTTTTTATTGCTATCCTGCTCGGCGCTTGCTTTAACCGTGGTAAAAGACCCTAAAAATATCCATAGCCTTGTAAAGAGCGGCTGTACTTTTACAGCTTCTTTCATCACTTCTATTCCTCTATTTGCATACGCTAAATTTTTTTCGGGATAAGCATAAGCACATGTTCTTAAAAAATCTACGTATTTTGCCCTACTGTACACGTATAAAAAACTATGTTGCGCGATTGCTTTTTCCATCACCGAAGGTACAGCATCGCACCTTCCGCTATAACTAAGATCGCTGGCGGTATTAATTTTTACATTCACTTGAAAGGGTATAATATTATATTGCCAGATAAAAAAAAGTAGCATAAAAAATAGTATAAAAATAGTCACTGCTTTTAATGTTTTTTTCTGCGGGGCGCGGCTTTCTGTTATTTCTATTTTTTGATCCCCGTAGATTACATGCAAGGCATAACCGATGGTCAAGAAAAATAAAAGATACGTTTCAAAATTATCAAAACTAAAAAAATTAGCCGTGATATAAGCAACGAGGGTTGCTTGTATCCCGTGGGTTACTATTTTTTTGCCGGCATCTTGGTCGTTTTGATTTGATTTGGTTTTTTCAAGTTTCCAAAAAAGATAGCAAAAAAGGGCAAGGTAGGCAAGGACGCCCAAGATTCCAGCCTGGACTCCTATGTCCAAAATGATGTTGTGGGCTTTGTCCCACCAGTCGCTTACGCTGCTGCCAATGAAAGGTAGTGACGGGTCATAATGCTTATCAAAACCAACGGAGAAATTTTCCGGCCCCCATCCCAATACCGGTTTTTCTTTGAGCGCCATAAACGCAATTTTCCAGGCAGAAAAACGGGCATCGTTTAAAAACTGGCTTATGGAAAGCCTGGGGTATACAGCCTGGATAATTTTATTTTGTTTTAAAACGGTCGGCAATTCCGGATGTGCGTTTGCATAGTATATAACGCAAACCGTAAGCACCAGAAAAATACCCAAGATAATTTTAAAAAGCAGCAGTTTTTTGGGGTAACCTATTACAAAGTAAATGATTCCGACTAATAATCCCAAGTATGCAGCCCTGCCTCCAGAAATTAATATAATGTAAGCAAATAACAAGAGGCAAGATAGGTAGTACATTTTTTTTATGATAGTATTTTCTTTCAACGCAAAAGAAAGTGTCATAAAAAATAAAATTAAAAGGTACATTCCCAGCGAAATCGCATTTCCCAATGTTGATGGCGACCGGTTTGCAACCGCAATAAAAATCTTGCCAAATAGTCCGTAAAATTGGATAATGGCGACACCGGAAACCAACACGCCTACGCCAATTGAAATTTTCCATATTTTTAGCCAGTCTTCACGTTTGACAATAAAAAAAGTGAGCATGGCCAATATGATATACAGGGTAAAATTTACAAATCCGCCCGATCGCTCTGGATCCCCCCATAAACTATAGTATCTATCCACCGAAAAAATAGTTGCTAAAAGAAAAACAAAAAAAAGTGTTGCTAGTAACCAAAGCCCCACATTTTTTTTCACGGCTGACATTGGGATTTGCTGCTTTTTATAGAATATCTGCCCGATATATAAAAAAGTCAACACAGATAATACGCTTCTAAATATAATGGTTTTTCCCCAATCTGGTGGGAAAAACCAAGGCGGTATCACTAACACCGGCAAACATAGCATCAAAAAAAATCCGGCCAAATATACCCAATATATATTATGTAAAAATAGGTTGTTTTTCATTTTAATTTATGATATAAGGAAAATATTAAAAAGGCAAATATATGAAGAAAATAGTTATAACATCGGGCTTCTTTAATCCGATTCATATCGGTCATATTAATTTAATAAGAGAAGCCAAAAACCTCGGGGACTATTTGGTAGTGATTGTAAATAACGATCAGCAGGTGAAAATGAAAGGAAGCATGCCTTTTATGGCAGCAAAAGAAAGAATTGAAATAATTAAAGCCTTAAAATATGCTGACCATGTTATGTTGTCAGTTGATAAAGATAAAAGTGTGGCAAAGAGTTTAGAAATAATTGCAAAATTACATCCTGGCGAATTATTTTTTGCCAAAGGCGGGGACAGAAACGCCGGCAATATTCCAGAATCAGAAAAATTAGTCTGTCAAAAATTTAACATCAAGATAATTAATGGTGTCGGGGGGAGCAAGGTTCAAAGCTCTTCTGGACTATTAAGCAAAATTAATATTAAGTAGTTAGAGACGGTTGCAAAAGTCGCTTTTGAGGATAAACTTCTATTTTTTGAAGGAAAATTTGGAAGAACAAGGAGATTTATATATAATATAAGCCGACGAGCTTTACAAATTTGCAGCCAAAAAATAAAAGGTTAGGCAAAATGGGGACTTTTGCAACCATCTCTTACCCCCAGTGTGGAAATAAAAGAATGTCCAATATGTAGTTTGGGGTATATATCATTTTTTTCCGAAAGGGACAAGTATGTTTTTTTAAAATGTGGTAATTGTAATTTAGTTTTTATGAATCCATTGCCGCTCGCCAAAGAGCTTATTGGCCACTTCTATTCTAAAGAATCTGGATACCACTCTAAATTAGCTAAAAATTTACAAGAGATAAAAAAAAATAACAAAAAATTCACCAAAATTATCGATGCGTTAACTCACCTTGAAGCCACGGGTAATTTATTGGATGTGGGATGCGCTAATGGTGAGTTTTTATTTTTAGCAAAAAAACATGGGTTTAATTCCTATGGCGTTGAAGCTAATACCTATACTGCAGATATTGCAATGAGTAATGGGTTAAATGTTTTTAATGGTACTTTAGAGGAGAAAAATTTTGAAGACAATTATTTTTCGGTAATATATTTGGGGGATATTATTGAACATGTTGTCGATCCAGTTGCTTTACTTAAAGAATGTAAGAGAATATTGAAAAAAGAAGGAATCATCGTTATTTCAACTCCCAATATGGATTGTTTTTGGGTTAAAGTCACTCAAGTTATTTGTGATTGGTTTAAATTTCCTTGGTCGGTACTACTACCTCCCTATCACGTGTATCTTTTTTCCGAATCCAACTTTAAAAAATTAATGCGTAAATTCAATTTTAAAATTTTAGAAATAAAATATGATAATGTTTCTTTAAGGCATGAGCTTGGCGCAACAGGATTATTGCCAAAATTAAAAAGCGAAAAATCTGTGAAAATGTTGCTTTATACTATAGTAGTTTTCTTAACGTATGCTATAGTTTATGTTGTCAGTTTTTTATTAGAACCCTTTTTTAGAAAAAATTTTGAAATGATAGTTTTTTCTAAAAATTTAACATTAAAATAATTAATGGTATAGGCGAAAATAAAGTTCAAAGTTAATCTTGGCTGATTAAAAATATTAGGCAAGCCAAAAATGAAGGTACCTATGCATTGTTGTTTCTTAATTAAGGCGGGGTTTTATTTTTTATATAGTAACAATAATATCAGAAAAAGAAATTTTAGTTTTAAATCCCATCTTTTGTAAAAAGCCTTGCACCTCTTTTATTTCAGAAGGATAATGATAACTTGCTACGATTATTTTTACATTAGGATTATTCTTTAGTGTTTTTTTTGCCCCTTTCAAAATAGATATTTCCGCTCCTTCGGCGTCAATTTTAATGATATCTATTTTTTTAAAATGTAATTCTTCAAGCAATGTATCCAAGGTTTTTACGGTTACTTGGGTGGAAGTATTTTTCCATGCTTGGGGTAATAAAGAATGGCGTACTGACGAAGGAGAGACATATAATTTTTCTAAACCATTGTAATCTGATAAAGCGGTATTTGCAAAAACCACATTTTTAAAATTATTTATTTCAACATTTTCTTCAAGCCGCTGATAATTTTTCGGTTCCGGTTCCACCGCGATAATTTTTCCCATATCACCAATTTTTTCTGCGGCTAATATGGTATATATTCCTATATGGGCTCCGATGTCTACAACATTCATTCCCCTTTTTAATATGTCTTTATGGTATACATCAGTTATGCATATTTCAATTAAAATGCTCCAATCAGCGCTTTCCCTAAGGGTTATTTTACTTTTTATTAACTTAGGAAAAGAAAATATCCCAGGAGGAGATGGTATTTTTATAACATAATCACACATTTTATAACTTTTTTCTTTTCCCAATAAAATTCTTGCCATGGGATACATAAAAGTATACGTAAATAAATTAATGGTCCAAAATTTAATTATAGGGGAAGAAAAACCAAAATACTCCATTGCTCCTATGAGTTTTTGGAATTCAATAAATCTAAACTTAAAAAACTTGCCAGTTTTTGAAATCCATAAAAAAAGAAGATCGAAACCATTATTTTGTTTATCCATTTCCATGATGCTCTATGGTACACATTAAATATATTTATGCTATCATTGATGATACAATCTATGTATGTAAAAAGCAATTTGCCCTGTAAGATAGTATAAAGGTAAAGAGATATAATATGGAAATTAGAGATATTCAGGCTTTATTTTTCAAAAATATTGGAATAAAGCAAACAGTTTTAAAAAACACTTTTTGGTTGGCCGCCGCCGAGGTCATATCTGGTTTTTTTAGGTTACTTTTGCTTATTTATGTGGCAAGGATTTTGGGAGCTAACGAATATGGCAAATTTACGTTTGCCTTTTCTTTTGTTTCAGTAATGGTTCTTTTTTCTGATTTAGGCATTATTGATATTGTCACCCGCGAATTTTCTCGTAACAAAGAAAAAGAGAAAGAGCTTCCGGTTCTTATTGCTTTAGAAGTTATTTTGACGGCAGCAACGCTTCTTTTAATGATCGCTGGTTCATTTTTCATAACTTCTGACCAATATATCCGAAGATTAATTTGGATTTTAGCTTTTTTTATTTTATCAAGCAGTTTTTTTGGTATCTTTGTGGCGTTCTTGAGGGGTCGGCAGAAAATGGAATATGAGGCCGTAATTAAAATTATTCATACATTTATGTTGGTAGGGCTCTGTTTTGTCGGTATTTTTTATTTTCCATCAGCCATTGCGCTAGGATACAGCTATTTGGCAACCAATGTGTTTTTTGTCATAATACTTCTGTTATTTTTCCATTTTCATTTCCAACACATACGTATCAGGTGGGATAAAAATATGTTTAAAATTTTAAAGATATCTTGGCCCCTAAGTTTAGGATATGTGCCAATATGGATTTATATTTCAATAAGCTCTGTTATGCTTGGTTATTTTAATTTAATTACTGAAAACGGTTGGTATAATGCGGCTTCTAAAATTGCTCTTATTACCATGATACCTGCCGATCTTATTATTAGAAGTTTTTATCCGGTACTTAGTAATTTATTCGTCAACTCTAAAGAGATACTTCAAAAAAGTTGGAACTATTTAATGAGCTTGATGATTTTTTTGGTGATGCCAATTGTAGTAGGAGGCATAACCTTGGCGCCAAAAATAATACATTTTTTTTATGGCGCTAGTTTCAATCCTTCCATTCTTGCCTTTCAGTTGCTGATGGTGGTTGTTGCAATTAATTTCATTCATTACCCCTACGGCGTCATGTTGATTGTTTCAGACCACCAGAAAAAAAACTTTTTTCTGATCATTGCCGGCATTATCATAAATGTTATATTAAATATTATATTCATTCCTTGGTACGGTTTTTATGGAGCTATCATTTCGGTTATCATATCTTCTTTAATAATCTTATTTTTAACGATGATTATTTCCAGAAACTTTATAGAAATATCTCTTTTTAATATAAAATTATTAAAATATAGTATGGTTGCCGGACTTTTTAGTTATGTAACGTTTTGTGTTATAAATCTTCCATTTGTTTACCGTCTCAATATTTTTTATTCTATAGCCATAGGGGCATTAACTTATTTTATTCTGTGCTTTTTATTTTATAAGATTTACAAAAATTCTAATCTCTTTACGAAAATTTTTTAATGACAACAGAATTTAACCCACCACTACCAATCCCGTCGCAAAATGGCGTGGGGGCAGGAAAAATTAAAGTTGCTTATTTTTACACTATTTTTAGAAACGCTGCGATGGCAAGATGGGTGAGAAATATTACTGACAACATTGATCAAAGCAAATACACAGTATCGTTTGTCGGCTTAAAAATAGAGGAAAGCTTTACACGAGAAATCCCAAAGGATATTTGCGTGGTAAGTTTAAGCAACCCTTATATCCCAACCGCGCTTTTTAAATTAATGGCATATTTTAGAAGGGAGCATCCAGATATTTTTGTTTCCGCGTTTCCCCACATCAACGTCCTTGTTATGATGGCAAAAGTTCTTTCGGGGGCAAAAGTAAAAGTTATTCTCACAGACCACAACCACTTTTTTGGCCTTGCTCGCAACGCCAGAAGTTTGTATCGAAGATTTTTTGGTATGTTTATCCTGCCACACTTAATGCGGATTTTTTATCCCTTATCCGACGCGGTTATTTGTGCTTCAGAAGGTGTGGCAGAAAGTATTTTAGATGTGGTCAAGATTCCTAACAAGGTTCAAGTAATATATTATCCCGTGGCGGCCGATAGAATCCATGATTTATCACGAGAACCGGTAGACCATCCCTGGTTTTTACATTCAGAAATTCCGGTTGTTTTAGCGGCGGGTAGGCTGATAAACCAAAAAGATTTTCCGACCTTGCTTCGTGCGTTTAGCTTGGTTGTCAAAACAATGCCCGCACACCTGGTTATTTTGGGGGAGGGAAAAGACCGGGGAAAATTAGAAAAACTGGTTGAAATCCTTGGAATTTCTGACAATGTTGCATTTCTTGGATTCCAAAGAAATCCCTTCAAATATATGAGTAAAGCTTCAGTTTTTGTTCTTTCTTCTTTACATGAAGGATTTGGAAACGTAATTGTTGAAGCAATGGCTTGTGGAACACCTGTTATTTCCACCGATTGTAAGTCAGGGCCTGGCGAAATCATTGAAAATGAAAAAAGTGGAATTTTGGTTCCCGTGGGTAATCCCCAATCTTTATCTGAAGCGATTATTAGAGTTCTTAAAGATTCTCCTTTACGGCAGAGCCTCTCTGCAGAGGGCATAAAAAGAGTACGATATTTTTCAGTAGAAAAAAATATACAACAATATGAAGACGTTTTTCAAAAATTAATGAATTCATCCCGTTAAATAGCCCGAAAGGCTAATTTCGCAAAGCGAAATTATTTAACGGGGTAAAAATTAAAAAATGACTCCGTTAGTTTCAGTAATTTTACCTACGCACAATAGAGCGAAGTATATTGCCAAGGCCATAGAAAGCGTTTGGAGGCAAAGTTATAAAAATCTGGAATTGATTATCGTCAATGACGCTTCGACAGACGCTACTGCCAAATTAGTTGGCAGTCTTGCTAAATATAATCCAAAAATAATTATTTTACACAATGAAATTAATTTAGGTATCGTTGCCTCCTTAAATAAAGGCATTAAAGCAGCGCGGGGCAAATATATTGCTCGTTTAGATGATGATGATGTTTGGTGTGATGATAAAAAAATAGAAAAACAAATAGATTTTTTGGAAAAAAATCCGGGATATTGCTTAGTGGGAGGTGGCGTGATAAAAGTAGATAAAAATAATAAAGAAATTGTGCGGTACCTGCTACCAAAAGAAGATGAATATATTAGAAAAACAATTTTAATCAATAATGTATTTGCCCATACTACCGTTCTTTTCAGAAAAGATATTTTTCAAAAAGTAGGAGGTTATGATGAGCAGTTCGCTTTTATAGAAGATTGGGATTTGTGGTTAAAAATGGGGAAGGTAAGTAAATTTTATAACTTCCAAGAATTCTTTGTATTGTATTTAGATCAAGAGCATAACGATCCATATCACTATAGAAATTACAAAATAAGAAGGAATGTGGAGGTTAATATAACATTAAGAAAAAAATATATGAATAGTTACCCTCATTATAGGAAGGCCATTTTATTTTGCTGGGCTAGTTATTGTTATTCTTTTATGCCTTTTAAGATAAAATTAGGGCCTATGATCTTTCAAATAAGAAAACTAGTTTTTGGTTTACCGCCATACAAATATTTAGATAAAAATAGAAATTACTAAAGCAATTTATAGAATTAATCACTCGGTCGGCAGAGAAAAATGCGTTTTCCTCCGCCTCCCTCTTTCATAATTATGAAAATTAAAAAGATTTTAGTTACAGGATCTAGCGGAACTATTGGAACCCGACTTTTTGAAAAGCTTTTAGAAAAAAGTTACGATGTTATTGGTTTTGACAGGAATCATAACAAGTGGAGCAGTAGTTTAAACAAGCTGACCATCATTGGAGATTTGTTTAAAAAAGAAGACATAGAAAAAATTCCTACAGATATTGACCTGGTTGTGCATTTGGCAGCAAACCCAAGAGTGTATGATTTGGTGGTAAACCCAGATTTGGCATTGGAAAACATCATTACCACCTATAATGTTTTAGAATTTGCTAGAAAGAATAACATAAAAAGGATTCTTTTTTCTTCAAGCAGGGAAACGTACGGAAACAAAAAAGAAATTACTTCCAAAGAAACAGACGTTGACATTCAATTATGTGAAAGCCCTTACGCGGCAAGCAAAATTTCAGACGAAGCATTAATATATTCTTATGCTAAGTGTTACGGTATAAATTATATTATTTGCCGTTTTTCCAATGTGTATGGCATGTATGACCAAAGCCAAAGGTTTATCCCACTTATGCTAAGGAAGATGAAAAAACATGAAGACATAGAAATTTTTGGAAAAGATAAGATACTGGATTTTACCTATATTGATGATTGTGTGGGAGGGATTATCAGGTGCATAGAAAAATTTGATACGGTAAAAAATAATACGTTTAATATCGCTTTTGGAAAAGGCTCAAAGCTTGTTGATGTGGCTAAGATTATTAAAAGAAAACTACATAGTAAAAGTCAAATTTTAATAGGCACGAATCGGCAAGGGGAGGTGGTAAGATTCATTGCCGATATTTCCAAGGCAAAGAACATGCTGGGGTATAAGCCAAAGTATAGTTTGAAAGATGGCATAGCCTTAGCCATTGATTGGTACGATAAGCATGAGGCACAGCTTGTCAAAATTTGACAAATTAAAAATAGTATACTATTACTGGTATACTAAAAGCCCTTTCCCAATTTGGTTTCTCTCACTCAAACAGGAGCAAGAACATGAAAACAGTGCTGTTGGCCGGGAACAATCCGGGTGCCACTAATCCGCTTATCCCAGTTGCCAAAAAGTTAACGGCTGAAGGAAGAGTCAATGTGGTGGTACTAGGACATGGTACCGCTGAACAGATTTTAAGGGATGCGGAGGTCCCCTTCAAGACCATCAAGGATTTTAGGTTGACCGACGTGTCGGGCAATTCAATGGAATTACTTTTGCGTCATGGCAAGCCCGACTTGGTTCTTGTTGGAACAGCTTCTCAAGAAGGTAAGGCCAACGATATTATTGAGCAAACACTGGTTCAGGCTTGTAAAACTGCCCACACCAAGAGTGTGGCAGTCCTTGATGCCTGGCTCAATTACAGCCAGCGTTTCACGGATGAGCGTACGGACAATCATCTTGATTGCCTGCCCGATAAAATACTGGTCATGGACCAGGTTGCCAAGGACGATATGCTGGCGGAAAAATTCCCCGTAGACAAGTTGGTTATCACGGGCAATCCCGCTTTTGATGTCCTAGCGCAAACTGTCCGTGAATTTTCTGAACAAGACCGCCAAAGGGTGCGCCGGTATGTTGGCCTTCCCCAAAGCACCCTTTTCTTTTTCGCGGGCAGTGTGTTTTCTAGCCTAAAGGATGATTTTGGCTATTGGGATATGGATATCCTAGAAGTCTTAGCCGGAATGCTCAAAAAGTTTCCCAATGTTGGTCTGGCGGTTGGACCTCATCCCCGAATGAAAGATGATCACCCGCAAGACCTCCAGCGCTTGAAGGCCTTCATCGAACAGTTTGGTGGTAATATCAAGCTGGTGGAAGGCATTAAATCTCTGCCACTTGCACAGGCTGCCGATCTTTCTATTGTCTCGGAGTCCAGTATGGGTAATACCTTCGTCTTAATGGGATTACCCTGCATCAGCCTGCAACCTGGGCTCAAGAAAAAACCGGATCCGCTACTGGTGAGCAGAAAGGATATCGTACCACACGCTTATGACAAGGCAACCTGCCAAAGGGTGTTGGAAGAAGTCGTCCATCCCGCTACCAGGATGAAAATCTTGGAACGGTATGGAGATTTCACTACCGATGGAAAAGCAACCGACCGCGTGGTCAAGTTGGTCTATTCATTACTTTCCTGATATCCGTTGTGCAAACAACACACAGCGGATTTTTATTTTAAGTATTGACCTGTTTTGACCTCTATTGACACTAACTTAATAGGGGATTAGTATTATGATATGGTAGAAGAAATTAAACCAGATAAAATATATACTCCAAAAGAAACTCGCGATTTTTTAAAGATTAGTGAAAGTACGATGAAAAGAATGCTCAAGGGCGGTATTATACAAGCCTATAAAGTAAGCGGGCAACATAGGATTTGGGGGAGAGAAATTTTAAAACTCGTTTCACCTGAAACTGTGGCGGAGGGGGACAGGGTTTACTTAAAAATAAAGGAAAAGATTAAAAATACCATCAAAAAATGGTAAATATAAAAATAAAAATATGAGTTTAGATAACAAGATAATTTTAGTTACGGGCGGCACGGGTTCTTTTGGCCAGAAATTTACTGAAACCGTACTTAAAAATCATAATCCTAAAGCTATTAGAATTTACTCTCGAACCGAATATTTGCAATGGGAAATGGCGCAAAGACTCAGTGATGAGCGGTTGCGGTTTCTTATTGGAGATGTGCGCGATAAAGAAAGACTTTACCGGGCTATGAACGGGGTTGATATTGTAGTACACGCCGCAGCCTTAAAACAGGTGCCTATTGCCGAATTTAACCCCATGGAAGCCATAAAAACCAATGTTAATGGAACTGCCAATGTGGTAGACGCGGCCATTGATAATGGAGTTGAAAAGGCCATTTTAATCAGCACTGATAAGGCGGTAAATCCAGTAAATTTGTATGGAGCCACTAAACTTTGCGCTGAAAAATTATTTATCCAGGCAAATTCGTATGTGGGCGATAGAAAAACAAGATTTAGTTGCGTGCGCTACGGAAACGTAGTGGGAAGCCGGGGAAGCGTGGTCCCTATTTTTTTAGAACAGAAAAAAACAGGCACCTTAACGGTTACCGATGAAAAAATGACACGATTTTGGATTACGCTGGAGCAAGGCGTGGCCTTGGTAATTAATTCTATTGCCAATATGCACGGCGGAGAAACATTTATTCCTAAAATACCCAGCATGAAAATAATGGATTTAGTCAAAGCGGTTGATGCAAATGCAAAGATAAAAATAACCGGTATACGGCCTGGTGAAAAATTGCATGAGATACTTTTGACTTCTGATGAGGCAAGGCACTCCTTGGAATTTGATACTCACTTTGTCATTGAGCCCGAATTTGCATTTTGGAAAAAAGAAAATTTAAAAGAAGGCAAGTCTTTTATTGAAGGATTTACCTATGCCAGCGACAGTAATACCCAATGGCTTTTGCAAGAAGATTTTAAAAAAATGATACGGGAGTTATAGAAATAAATTTGCCACGTATATTATCAAGAAGATTATTTCCCAAATTATAAAGATGATAAAAAATAATTAACGCGGTTAAAATATTAGACCCGTTGCGTAATATAATTAACACATTTTCACAAAAAATGAAAAAGATCATCAACATAATTCCAAAACCAATTAAATCATTTTTACGACCGGCATATCTTTTTATATTAAAGAGTCCGTTAGGATATTTAATAACTCCCCAAGGGTCTCGCACCCAGCTTCATACTTATTGGCGGCACCCGGGAGATCAGCATAATTCGCCTGAGGGCTACATTGGTACGTTAGAAAATAGTGAATTCTTGCTAAAACTTATTAAAAAATATGTAAATCCCCAAGAGAAAATTTTAGAGATAGGTTGTAATGTAGGAAGAAATTTAAACTATTTGTTTGGCGCGGGCTATAAAAATTTAGAGAGTATAGAAATTAGCAAGGAAGCGCTAGATTTAATGAAAAAGACCTATCCTCAAATGGCCTCGTCAGTTAAAATTCATAATAATTCCGTTGAAGACACCATCAAAAATTTTAAAGACAATTCCTTTGACCTTGTCTTTACCATGGCGGTCCTTGAGCACATTCATCCGGATAGTGAATTCATATTTTTAGAAATGGCAAGGATTACCAAAAAGTACTTGGTTACCATTGAAAGTGAAAAAGATCTATCCTGGAGGCATTTTCCTCGCAAGTATAAAAAAGTTTTTGAAACTCTTGGCATGAGACAAATTGAACAGTTTAACTGTAAAGAGATTAAAGATCTTGGCCCCAATTTTTGGGCAAGAGTTTTTAAAAAAGAGACCAAATAAACTAGCCGATATTATTTTCAAAACGGTTTGTTTAAAGAATATTTGGAACAGAGGGAATTTTTCCTCGAGTCAAAAATTACTCCCCAACTTTAATAAATAAGATTATGAAGGGCAAAATAAATATATTACGTCAGGAAGAGGAAAAAATGTTGGTGGGTATTTTATATAATCATTTGACCTTTGGGACTACCATGGAGGTCTTTGGGGAATTAACTAAAGAAGGGGTTGTAAGATTGGATGGTTTAAGGAATATTTTTTCCAAATTGATAAGAAAATTTAGTTTGGTGGAGAATATAGATGAAAATACTTTTTTAATTTTAGGATTAGTGAATTTTATACACAAATCTACTTTAGAAAAGTTTGCCCAAAATGACAAGAATAAGCATTTGCAAAATCGGGCAAAGTATTTTCTAAAGAAAAAGTAACATGTTTCAAAAAATCATAAAAATAGGCGATAGGTTAATAGGCGAGGGCCAGCCAGTTTTTTTTATAGCTGAAATTGGCGCTAATTTTGATAATGGTCTGAATAAAGCGAAAGAATTGGCTATGGCAGCTAAATACGCAGGGGCTGATTGTGTAAAAATACAAAGTTTTTTGGCTGATAAAATTGTTTCGGGGCCATCATTTGCCAAAATGCAATTAAAGGGCGTGCATGGAACGTGGGGAAAACCCATTGAACAAGTTTTCAAAGAAGCGGAATTTCCAAGAGAATGGCATAAAGAATTGGCAGATTACTGCAAAAGTATTGGCATTATATTTTCTTCTGCTCCCTACGATTTTGAAGCAGTTGATTTACTGGATAGTCTTGGCGTGGATTTTTTCAAAATTGGTTCTGGAGATATTACATGGCTTGGTATGCTAGAATATATCGCCAAAAAAGGAAAACCAGTCATTTTGGCAACAGGAGATAGTACCTTGGCCGAGGTTGATGAAGCGGTGCGTACAATTGAAAAAACCGGTAATAACCAATTAGCCCTGCTTCAATGCATTACCAATTACCCTTCTAAAATTGAAAGTGCTAATATCAATGTGTTAAAAACCTATCAAACCGCCTTTGATGTAATTGTTGGGTATTCTGATCATTCTCCGGGCGATTTAGTAGTGCTGGCTTCGGTTGCCTTGGGAGCTAAAATCATTGAAAAGCATATTACCTTAAGTAAAGAAGCCCAGGGGCCCGATCATCCGCATTCCATGGAGCCGGAAGAGTTTCGATTGATGGTTAAAAAAACAAGATTGCTGGAAAAAGCTTTGGGGAGCACTAAAAAAGAAGTGGTCCAAGAAGAGCAAGAAACGGTGGTTGTCCAGCGTAGGTCTTTGCACGCAATAAGGGATATCAAAAAGGGTGAAATCATTAATGTTGAAGATATTATTGAACTAAGACCAGCGGTGGGCATCCCGCCAAAGTATAAACATATTGTGGCGGGGCGCAGGGCAAAAACTGATTTGGGAAAATACGAAGCAATTTATTGGGAAAATATAGAATAATAATTCTACAAAAAGTATTATTATGGATTCAGAAGAAATAAAGTTAATAGCTATAGTAAGTAATGAATTAGTAAAAAAATCAGATGCAATTGTTTGTCTTGAGGGAGACAACCATTTAAGGACCAAAAAGGCATGGGAGCTTCTTAAAAGTGAAATGGCGTCCATCATTGTTGTTTCCGGGGGACTAAAAGGTTCTCTGGGGAGCATTCCTGCTCTGGAAATGGCAGATTATTTGAAAAAAAAAGGTGTTCCAGATGATAACATTATAGTAGAATCAGCTTCAAAGAATACCTATGGTCAAGCTCAAAATGTCATAAAAATAGTTAAGGAGAGAAAATGGAAAAAGATAATTTTAGTGGCTTCTGCGTTTCACCAGCCGAGAGCATTTCTTACCTTTCTTAAGGCAGTAAGGGATTATAAAGTGGAAATTAAAATTTTTAATGCCCCAGCTAAGCATCTTTGGTTTGAGGAAAAAGAATTAGGTTTAAGTAGGTTAGAATTGCTTTCCGGAGAATTTAAGAAAATTAAGGAATATCAAAAAAAAGGCCATGTCGTTTCTATAAAAGAAGCACTAGAATACCAAAAATGGAAAGAAAAACAGACATAAAAACAGCAAAAAAAATAATGGGCAACAATTTTATTGGTGAAGAAGAGCTTTCAAAAATAAGTGGAGTTTTTAATGTTTCAATTCCCAAAAATAATATATTAGATGTGCCTTTCGGTCAAAATTATTTAAAAAAAATAAAAAAAGATTATATTTTAGTGCTAGGGTTGTCTGAAGATAAAAATGGTAAGTCCCTTACGATAAATAGAATGCGCGAGATTTTTGGGTTAGATCCAAAAAAATCAGAGCCCTGTTTCTATAATCAGGATTGGTATGTAAAAGAAAAGTTTGCCCAAGAAAAAATATTAGATTTTAAGTGGTATCTTATAAAAAAGAATGTTGATAAAAATACTAGAGGCAGGGATCCCCAGTATATTAAAAAAAATTTAAAAAAGGGAGAAGATTTTCCATCGGCGGTTTTGTGTGCATTCACGTTTTTTGCTTATTATGTATTGTATAAAGGAAGCATGCTATGGGAAAAAGATTTTATTTGGTGTTCCGATAAAGATAGTAATGGAGATAGAATTTATGTGGCTAGATACCGCGACCCCAAAAAAGTGAATAAAAATGGCTTTAATATACATCGCCATCTTTCTTTAAGGAACTGCTACGGCTTTGTGTCTGAAAAAATATGATTGCCGCGATTGTTCAAGCAAGAATTCATTCTACAAGGTTGCCATCTAAAATGCTCGCTGATATTGAAGGCAAGCCGTTGCTTTTGCATGTTATTGAGAGGGTAAAAAAATCCAAAAAAGTTGATGTCATAGTAGTAGCTACCACCAAGAAAAAAAATGACAAAAAAATAATAGCCATTACCAAAAAAGCGGGCGTCCAAGTTTTTGCTGGCAGTGAAAATAATGTGCTAGATAGATTTTACCATGCCGCCAAAAAGTGCAATGCAACGGTGGTTGTGAGAATTACCGCTGATGACCCCTTTAAAGATCCAAAGATTATTGATGAATTGGTCGGATTTTTTTTGGATAATAACGGTAAGTTTGATTATGTTTCTAATACGATACTACCCACCTATCCCGAAGGATTAGATACAGAGGTTTTCAGTTTTAATGCCTTAGAGAAAGCTTGGAAAGAATCTAAAAAATCATTTGAACGGGAGCATGTTACGCCCTATATTTGGCAGAATCCCCAAAAATTTAAGATTAAAAATATATCTTTGAAGAAAGATATTTCCCATTTGCGCTGGACTATTGATCATCCGCAAGATTTGCAATTTGCCAGAGAGATTTATAAAAGACTCTATGCAATAAAGCCAACGTTTTTAATGGAAGATATTTTAGGAGTTTTAAAAAAAGAGCCGGATCTTATAAAAATTAACCAAGGAATAGTACGTAACGAAGGTTATTTAAAATCATTAAAAGAAGAAAAATAATATGGGTAATAAAAAATTATGGCGAGTGGGTAAAGAAGAAATTGATTATGTAACCCAGGCCATTGAAGGTGGTTTAACCGGAGAATTTAATAAAAAATTGGAAATAGAATTTGCTAAAAAATTTAGTGTTGATTTTGCTGTTTCGGTGAATTCTGGAAACTCCGCTTTGCATTGTGCCCTTTTTGCTTGCGGGGTAGGGGCGGGAGATGAGGTTATTGTACCGCCTTTAACGTTTGCCTCTCCAACTTTTGCAACATTATCCTTGGGAGCTGTTCCTGTGTTTGCTGATATTGATAAAGACACTTTCAATATGGATCCTGGTCAAATAGAGAAAAAAATAACCAGCAAAACAAAAGCTATAATTCCAGTATCTTTATACGGCTTGCCATCTGACATCGGCCCAATTATGGAAATTGCCAAAAAATATAATCTAAAAGTTATTGAAGATAATGCTGAGTGCATGCTGGGAGAATATAAGGGACATCTTGCCGGGACTATTGCTGATATGTCTATTTTCAGTTTTGAAAGGTCAAAGCATATGACTACAGGATCCGGGGGAATGATTATTACCAATGACGAGGCGCTGGCCAGCCTAGCAAGAAAATTTAGCATTCTTGGCTATTCAACGCTTTCTGCGCGCCAGGACGCTTTTAAGGCGGATTTAGATAGAGCACAGAGCCCGGATTTTAAACGGCACGAAATGATGGGATTTAATTATAGATTGCCGGCGGTGTGCGCCGCTATGGCTGTTGCCCAATTGGAAAAAATTGACATGCTGGTGAATATGCGAAGGGAAATAGCTAAGTTTTACGCACAAGTTGTCCAAGGATGCTCTTGGCTAACCCCTCAAAAAACCCCAGAAGGATTGGTAAATACTTATTGGACGTATGTGTTGGCATTGGATACCAGTAAGGTTTCTTGGCAAGATTTCCGTAGAAAGTTTTTAGATCTTGGCGGGGAAAAATTTTATGGAGCGTGGTCTATTAATTATTTAGAACCATTTTTAGAAGGTAAAGAATTTAAAGAGCATAATATAAAATATCAGAAAGGGCTGTGTCCTGTTGCCGAAGAGTTGCAACCAAGACTTATTCAGTTAAAAACCAATTTTGGCGATTTGGAATACGCAAAAAACCAGGCCGAAATTTTACAAAAAACCATACAAGCCTTAAGTTAAATTCTTTCCTGCAAAAAATCCTTAAATAAAAAGGTTAACATAAATTAAATATGTCCAGAAAAAGAGTTATTAGTAGCAATATCAAATATAATGTTGTGAGCCAGGGAGTTAGTTTTGTTGTGGGACTTTTGTTGTTTCCTTTCATGGTTTCCCATATTGGCAAGGAGGTTTACGGCGCTTATTTATTGGTTACGACATTTGTAGGATACTTTGGGGTGCTTGACTTTGGGGTTGGTAGCGCTGTTGCGAAATACACAGCCGAATTTCTAGGCCAAGATAACCGTGAAAAAGTAAATAAGATTATAAATTCTTCTTTATTTTTTTATATGATTGTCGGCTTTATTGTCACCATAGCCCTTTTAATTTTATCTTTTTCTTTTGACCATATATTTAAAATAGGGTCTGCTAATGTAGCAATTATGCGCCAGCTGTTTTGGGTGGCGGCAGGAGCTTCGCTATTTATTTGGTCTGGTAAAACTTTTGACGGCGTTCTTTACGGGTTGCAACGGTTTGATTATCTGGCAATAAATAATATAGCAGCAACAATTCTTACTGGTATTTCTGCTTATTTTATTTTCACTCATAACCTTGGCATGGTTTGGTTCTTAGCCCTATCTTATTTTTTTATTATCGTGCGTTATGTAATTTCTTACCTTCTTATAAGGTATCGTATCCTAAAGATAACTATCGGTTTCCCCTATTTTGACAAGGAAACTTTTAAGATAATCTTTGGTTTTAGCTTCTTTCTGTTTCTCTCCACGTTGTCATCGTTGCTCATTTTTAACTTTGACAGCTTTGTCATTGGAGCATTTACCTCGGTTTCAGCAGTAACGCTGTACGGAGTGGGTTATAGTTTACAGAATGGATTTAGGGCAATTAATAGTTTAATAAGCGGCCCTCTTTTTCCGGCTGGCGCCCAAATGGAAGGAAAAAATGAGCAAGATAAGCAAAAAGAACTGTTATTTAAAGGAACAAAATATATGATACTAGTTTTTGCCCCTATTGTTATTATTACTATTATTTTTGCTAAACTTTTTATAACCAACTGGATGGGGATGGGTTTTGCTGGGAGTATTTTGCCAGCGCAGGTTTTAATAGTTTTTTGGTTGTTTACCAGTTCTATAGAAGTTGGTGCAAACTTACTGATGGCTAAAGGTTATGTTAAAGTAATTTTTAAGATTACTGTCCTGAACGCCTTGTTAAATATTGCCTTAAGTTTGGCCTTGGTTAAGCCCCTTGGCATTTTGGGAGTTGTTTTAGGTACTACCGTTCCCATGGTTTTCGTTAGTGTTCCTTTATATTTATATCAAATATTAAAGGTGATGAAAGTTAGTTTTAAGGATTTTTTTAATTTAGCCATTAAAAAGAATCTTGGAGTTTATCTTATTACAATCGTAATATCCATACTGGCTTTAAAAATTTTTCAACCAATCAATATTTGGCTAACAATAATTCAAATGGGCGTAGTATATGCCGTAATTATTTTAATCGGTTTTTTTATTTTTTTGTCTTCAAAAGAGCGGAAAGAAATACTGTTTATGATTAAATTATAAATTGCAATATGGATACCCATAACCAAACTTTTTTACATGAAAATAATAAAGGTAAATTACATGCCATGTATACTGATTACGAAGGGATTGTGCCACATGAAAAACTTTCTGATTTTTTATTTGATTATTTGCATAAATATCAAGGCGCGGATTCAATTAAAAATACTGAAGAGGAGTTAATGTCTCGATCCTTACAATCTCACATTGCCCAATATAGTAAACATAGATTGCTTATCGGTTTTTTAGACAGGGTTTTTTTAAAATTATATTCTAAAAGAAACCCTTTCGTAAACTCACAGCAACACAAAATAAGGATTCTATTTAGACTTTTTAAATATTCTGACATTATTTTAGGAGCGAAGAAATATCAAAAGGTGGGATTAGTTACTCATGCAAAAGATAGATTGTTTGCAATCAAACATGGTATGGGTTATGTTATTACCAGCGATTTAGATCAATATGTTTTAGCTTACTTACAAGAAAAAAATATAACATATCTTTACCAGTTAATTCAAAAAATAGAGGATAAGTTAAAAATTACAAAACCAGATTATATAGTGTTGTGGAATGATATTTTTCCCATAGAAAGGGCTATGGTGCTGGCAAGTAAAAAATTAGGAATTACCACGTTAGAAATTCAACATGGAGTATATGACCCATCTCGTAGCTTGGAAACTGGCAAAGTGGTTGATTATGTTTTAGTCTGGGGGCAATATTTTAAAGATTTATATGTCAAACAGGATAAAAGAAAAAAAGAAGCCATTTATATTTTAGGTTATCCGTATAGTATGAAAAAAAACCAGAGGATTAAAAATCCAGCCAGCCGTTATGTGGTATGTTATTTGGGTCAAGACTTAGAAATATACGATAAAGACTTTTTATTAATTAAATTGGAGACGGCAAATCGTATGTATGCTATATGTAAAAAACTAAACTTAGAATTCATATACCGTCCGCATCCGGGTGATGATAGAAATCTTCTTGAAGAAAAATTACCCTATATTTGTTTTACCCCGATGCGGGAAAAAATTGAAGAAACATTTAAAAAAGCAGATATATTTATTAGTTTTCAATCAACTGCATTAGTAGAGGCGGCCATAAGGTCAAAAGTTGCTTTACAATTGATGAATTATCCGTTAATATCAGATAACTTTGAGGCATTGGGCGCTTGTAAAAAATCGCTCAAAACATTAGAAGAATTGGAAGATTATCTAAAAAAAATAGACAGCGCCGGGAGCCTGGACGAGTTCAAAATCAAGTTTAACAACGATTATGTGGAAACAAGATATGAGGCGACCCAACGTTTCTTAGAGATAATAGAGGAAATAGAAAAACGTAAAAAGATAATAATATGAAAACAATAATACTTTGCGGGGGCTTGGGCACCCGCATGAAAGAAGAAACTGAATATAAGCCAAAAGCGATGGTTTTAATTGGCGGAAAGCCAATGTTGTGGCACATCATGAAAATTTATTCCCATTATGGCCATAACGAGTTTGTGCTGGCTTTGGGCTATAGAGGAGAAATGATAAGGGATTATTTTTTAAACCAGAGAATATTCCTAAACGATTTTACCATCAATACTTCAAATAATGATACAATATTTCACAATAATAATTCAGAAAATTTCAAAATTACCTTTGTTGATACGGGGGCAGAATCTCAAACCGGAGAGAGGATATCGCGGTTAAAAAACTATATTACTGAAGATGAATTTATGGTCACTTATGCTGATGGAGTAAGCGACATTAATATTAATGCCTTGGTTCAGTTCCATAAACAACAGCGAACCATAGGTACGATTACCGGGGTGCATCCCCATTCTAAGTATGGATTAGTGCACATTGACAAGGAAACCAATCTTGTTAAAGCCTTTGACCAAAAACCGGTCATGTATGACTATGTTAACGGAGGGTTTATGATTTTTAATAAAAAAGCTTTTAATTACTTTGACAATGGGCAAATGGAAGATGGCTTAAAAAAATTAGTTGGGCACAACCATTTATCAATTTATAAGCACGAAGGATTCTGGAAGGCGATGGATACCTATAGGGAAGTGGAAGAACTGAACAAACTATGGCAGAATAACAAGCCATGGGCAGTTTGGGAAAAATAACATATTATAGATAGAGTAAAAATCAAAGATGAAAAGTATATCTAAGCTAAAATCTAAAAATGTGATAGTTACGGGTGGGGCTGGCTTTATCGGAAGTAATCTTGTAAATAGGCTCATACAAAAAGGCCATCACGTAGCTGTGATAGATAATTTGTCTTCCGGTAAAAAAGAAAATATCCATCCCAAAGCCACATTTTACAAAGCCGATGTAAGGGATAAAAAAATTACTGACATTTTTGAAAAAGAAAATCCAAAAGCTGTTTTTCACTTGGCTGCCTTTCCCCTAGTTGACCAAGCCTATAAAAACCCTTTTAAGGCTATAGAAACCAACGTTATGGGAACGGTTAATGTTTTAGAAATCTGCAGAAAACGCGCAAATTTAGAAACCATTGTTGTCGTTTCATCGGATAAAGCTTATGGTAAATCTAAAAAACTCCCATACCAGGAGCATTTTCCCTTAAAGGGCGACCACCCTTATGATGTTTCTAAATCAGCGGCTGACTTGATAGCTCAAACATTTTTTTATACCTACCATCTTCCTATTGCCATAACAAGATTTAGCAATGTGTTCGGACCTGGCGACCCTAATTCTTCCAGAATAATTCCGGGCGCCATAGAGGCGGTTTTAAAGGACAAAGAACTTTTAATAAGAAGCGATGGTAAAATGATAAGAGGTTATACGTATGTAAAGGATATAGCTGACGGTTGCATTAAACTCATGGAAAATAAAGAAAAAGTTGCGGGAGAAGCATTTAATTTTGCTAGTAAAAATATTTTTAGCGTGATGGATGTTGTCAAAAAAATTGAAAAAATCCTGGGGGTAAAAATTAATTACAAAATACTAAACATCGCTCATAATGAGATACCCAAGCAATACCTTGATTGGACCAAAGCAAAAAGAACCTTAAACTGGCAACCCATGACAACCTTTGAAGAAGGAATAAAAGAAACATTTAACTGGATTAAAAATAAAAAGCTCATTTCATAAAAAAAAGCACTTAAGACTGTAAGCACCCTACGAAAAATAGCATAGAAAAATGATGTTAATCTTGATTTTTCTTCAATCTATCAGTATTATATTCAACTAGATTACCGTTATATCGTCTCGTCGGTTTAGATACTGCAGGGCAGTATGTTCAGAAACCAGATCTCCTATTTGCTGGTATTTCATAACGCGAGAGAATTCTTCTTGAAGTAAATCTGCCCGTACTCCTGTTAAGACTCCTTGAGAGTGAACTACGCGTTGAGACCAAGACAGTGACTGGCCGACAATGTTATACACTTTCAGCTCCGGAAGATCCCTTTCCACAACAGTGACGAACGCAAGGAATGAACGAAGTTGGTGGAGGGGTTGGGCTACAATTGCAATATGTTTCCATCCACGCGATTTTGCTTCAGATACCACAGTTATTGCTTCGCCATAAGTGTTTGACATATTCACTCCTTCAATGAAAGGGAAAGAAAGTTGAATGATAGGGATTGAAACTTGCCCAATCCGATTCCTAATTTCTTTTTCCCATATTTTTCCTCCTGGTTGTCCAGAAATTTTTTCTTTAAACATTGTCAAACAGCCAAATTTATCAGCTTTGATTAGTTCAACAGCTCGAGCAATTACTGACTCCTGGTTGTCGGCAGTTTGTCCCATCAAATGAACAGCATCCAGCTTTAACCCCGTCGGAACGAAATCACAAAGGACACGAGTAATGAGTGTTGCATTCATCTTTAGTCTCCCTTTTAAAAAATACGCATGATCGGGAACAAAACCACTAAAGACAGATTAACATTATACTATTAGAAAATCAATATTATTAATTTAGCTGATCAATAAGCAAATTCTTTTTTTTAAAAAAAGAAATCTTGTTGGTTTCAATAAGTATGAACTGTAGAAGTTGTAAAGCAGAAATAGTAGAGTTTTTTTCTCTAGGGCAAATGCCTTCGATTAATGTTTTTTTAAAAAAGGAAGAAGATTTTGCTGGAGAAAAAAAATACAATTTAAGCGTTGGATTTTGTCCGAAATGTTCTTTGGTCCAAATTATAGACACTATACCACCAAAAGATCTTTTCGTAGATTATGTTTATTTTTCAGCTGTTTCTACGCAATTTTTAGAGCATTGCAAAGAGAATGCGGCGGACTTAACTAAAAAATTAAATCTTGGAAAAGAAAGTTTAGTTTTAGAAATTGCCAGCAATGACGGTTCCCAGTTACAATCTTTTAAAGAATTAGGGATACCGGTCTTGGGTGTTGACCCTGCCAAAAATATCGCCAAGGTAGCCAACGAAAAGGGCATTAAAACCATTGATGAATTTTTTAGTTATGACTTGGCTAAGAAACTAAAAGAAGAGCAGCATATTCAGGCAGATTTAATTTTTGGCGCCAATGTCCTGGCCCATGTGCCTGGAATTGTTGACTTTGTCAGGGGGGTAAAAGAACTGTTAAAACCAAAAGGAACCGCGGTGTTTGAGTTTCCCTATGTTCGGGGTTTAGTGGAAAATAAATTTGATGTTATTTACCACGAGCATGTTTTTTATTACTCATTGATAGCCCTGATACATTTATTTAAAACGGCCGATCTGGAAATTTATGATGTAAAAATGACTCCCATGCAGGGTGGATCTTTAATGTTTTTTGCCTCTCATACCGGAGCTTTTCCGATACATGAAAATGTGAAAAACCTTATAGCAGAGGAGCAGGAAAGCGGATTTGATAAGTTAGAGACATATCAGAAAATGAGCGAGAATGTGCTGGGGATAAAAAAGGAATTAGTAGATCTGTTAACAAAAATTAAAAGCGAGGGCAAAAAAGTAGCTGCCTACTCCGCTTCCGCAAAAGGAACTGTTTTATTGAATTATTTTGGAATAAATACAAATTACATAGATTTTATTGTTGACAAATCAAAAGCAAAACAGGGTTTATATACGCCCGGGACTCATTTATTAGTATATCCGCCAGAAAAGATAGGTGAAGATAAACCTGACTATGTTTTAATTCTGTGCTGGAACCTTGCTGATGAGGTTATGCAGATGGAAGAATTGAAAAGCTGGCGCCAAGGCGGAGGAAAATTTATTATTCCCGTACCAGCAATAAAAATTTTGTAAATCCAGCACCACTTTCGCCACACGAATTTTCGTTTTAAAGAACAATTATTTGAAAAATTACCATGAAATTCTTGTAAAATATCTTAATTGCGAAAGTGGTGCTGGGTAAAAAAACGGCCAAAGGAACTTACAAGTTCCTTTGGCCAATAGGTTCATTGGTCGCGCTGGTTTAAATAGTCCAGTACTTGGCGTGCTGACACCAAATCGCCCTTTGCGTGGTAGTCTTCAATTAATTCAACCTGTGAAGAAGCAAACATTCAGCACCTCTCTATTATGGGTTGTCAATATGTGAAAAACATCTTCAACTCTATCCGTAAATTATCATGTTAATATAATACTGTCAATGATTTCGTAATTCAAAGTTAAAATCGGGTATGGGTCAGCGCTATCTTAAAAGTAGATTAAAGCGCTTTCTATCTCTAATAAGGTGAAAAGAGTTTTATTAATCGGTAAAACGGGTCAATTGGGAAGTGAAATAATGAAAGACGCTTTTTCTTTTGGTTTTGAAATTGTTGGATTCAAACAAGAAGAATTGGATGTTACTAACCACTTACAAGTGAAAAAAAAAATTGAGAAAATTAAACCGAATATTGTCATCAATACATCAGCTTATCAGGTTGTTTCAATATGCCAAGAAAATCCCATGGCGGCAATGGCGGTTAACTTTATCGCCGTTTTGAATTTAGCGAGAATATGCAAGGAAAATAATGTTATTTTTGTTACCTATAGCTCAGATTATGTGTTTGATGGCCAAAGGGGAGCGCCTTATGAGGAAGAGGATTTGCCCAATCCTTTGCAAATGTATGGTCTGTCAAAATTGGCCGGAGAATACGCCGCTTTACATGTTCATCCTGGCGGGGTTTTTGTTATCAGAACTTGCGGGATTTATGGCGGGAAAACCGGTAGCCCGCAGAAAGGGAACTTTGTTTTAAATATTCTAAAAGAGGCGCAAGATAAGGAAATTATTGAAGTTGGCTCTGATATGATTGTGAGTCCGACCTACGCTGGGGATTTAAGTAAGGCTACGTTAAAATTATTGAACAGCAAGGCAGAACCCGAGATATATCATCTTATAAGTGAAGGAGCATGTAGTTGGTATGAATTTACAAAAGAAATTTTCACCTTATCTAACATCAATAAAGAATTAAAACCAGTAGACAGACGTGGTTTTGATGGCCGGGTAAAGCGCCCAACGTTTTCAGCTTTAAAAAACACAAAAGCCAAAATTTTGGGGATAGAACTGCCCTCATGGAAGGAAGGATTAAAATCTTATATTGGTTTCTTAAATAAAAATGAGTAATAGTCAATCTGCAAAACCATTCATTAGCGTGCTTATTCCGACCCGTGAACGCGCCGATACATTGTTGTTTGCTATCAAGACTGCCCTTGATCAGAAAAGCAATGATTATGAAGTGGTTGTCAGCGATAACTTCAGCCAAGATAACACCAAGGAAGTTGTTGAGAGTTTTAATGACTCGCGTTTGGTGTATGTCAATCCGGGCCGGCGTTTATCCATGTGCGATAACTACGAGTTCGCATTGGAGCACTCAAAAGGAGAATATGTGATTTTTATCGGGGATGATGACGCCATCATGCCGGGCGCGGTAGATACATTAGAGCTTACCATTGAGAGTAACCCTAGTTTAGTATATTGCTGGCCTATGCCGCTGTACACCTGGCCTAAAAATGGAAAGACAGCTTCCGTTTATTACGTGCCCCTCAATACCCATCCATCAAAGATTAACTTAAAAAAATTAGCTGCCAGATTCATAGCTGTGATGCGGGAGAGTGGGCAACTTCCTTCTCCATATCATGGCGCAGTTGCAAAATCTATTTTGGATACGATACGAAAGCAAACCGGCCGAGTATTCCACTCCACCCAGCCGGATCTTTTTACGTCGTTTGCATTGCCAGCTTTTTGCGATACGGCACTTAACGTAGGCTATGCCGTTACGGTGGCGGGACGATCCCCCAAAGCCAATAGCGCGGTAGCATATGGTAAAGATAGCCGGGTGAATACGGAAAAGATGATCCAAGAGTATAAAGATTATCAAATTCATCCGTCGTTATTTCCTGGAATAGACATATTGGCTAATGTACTCCAAGACGCAATATTGGTCGCGATGGATAAATTTCCGCAATGTTATGGTAATTTGCATTTTAACTATAATGCCATGTGGGCGTTTATCATCCAGCAGGCAGGATACTTTAAATGGAATATCAGCATTAAAGAAGTTATCCAAAAGCGCCGCCAAATACGCCAGTACCATCCCTTCAATATTCCGCAATTTTTAAAACACGTTATGGTAAACAAATTGGTAACGCTGTGGTCATACCGTAATCCTGTGGCGCTCTACCATAGTTTCTTGCGGAAGATAAAACTGGCGCCTTTTTCTAAAAATGTACCGGACAATATCAGCGATTTTGTAAAACAGCTTGCGGATTACCAAAACAATCTCATTACAAGAAAAAAAACCTTTAATCGTCATTATATTGCTCGCAGTATTTTATCATTGAAAAAGAAGCTACTGCATCCAGAAACGCTAAGGCAGGAAAAAGAAGAAATAACTTTTTATGCTGCATTTATAAAAAAGGGAGACTTATGTTTTGATGTGGGGGCTAATATCGGCAACAAAACAAATATATTTTTAAAATTGGGGGCAAGGGTAGTTGCCATTGAACCACAGGAACTTGCGTGCCAAAAAATTCAAGAATTATACGAAGATAATAAAAATCTTGTTGTTATAAATAAAGGATTGGCCGCGAATTCTGGTTTTATGGAATTATCAATCGGTGAGGATCGGAGCGTGCTTGCAACTATGTCTGAGAAGTGGAAAAAAGAAGGCGGTTTCTCAAAAAGTTATAAAGGGGCTAAACTAGAAAAAGTACCGGTTACGACTTTGGATAATTTAATATCCAAATACGGATTGCCGAAATTTTGCAAAATAGATGTTGAAGGATTCGAAAAAGAAGTTTTGAAAGGGTTAACAAAACTAATACCCTACATCTCTTTTGAATTCACCAAAGAGTTTTTAGCCGATGCCAAGGAGTGTGTTGATTATGTATCGTCCTTGGGCAACGCTACATTTAATTATTCGGTTGGAGAATCTGGTGAATTATCTTTTAAAGATTGGGTGTTAAGGGCCGAACTTTTTGAAGCATTGGAAAAAATAGAAAACAAGGATGTGTGGGGCGATATTTATGTCAATTTTAAACAGTCTGCATATACCATGGAACATAAAGAAGTAAAACTTCATTTGGGTTGTGGTAGCGTTATATTACCGGGGTATATAAATATTGACAATACGAAAAGGGAGGGAATTTCCTACGATATTGATGCAAGCATCCTGGATTTAAAATTTGATGATAACTCTGTTGATGAGATAAAATTGCATCATGTTTTTGAGCATTTTCATAGATACCAAGTAGTGGTATTAATGTTTGTCTTTAATCATTGGTTAAAAAAAGGAGGCAAACTTGAAATTGCGACGCCAGATTTTGAATGGTGTGTCAGAAAATATCTTGGATTGACAAGCCCCATAGAAATTATCTGGAATACGTTTATCGCCATTAAATATAAAAAAAATTATTTTAAAATAGATAAATGGAAAATTTTACGCCAGATTTTTGGAAGCAAGGAATCAGAGTGGGGAAGTCACTTAGAGGGTTGGGATCGTTTTACCTTGACATCAATTTATAAGTTGTTTGGTTTTAGGGTTGTGAAAGTTACACAATCTAAGTATAAAGGGTGGTCGTTTCCCGCTATTGTGGTTGTCGGGGAAAAAGAACGGCATATTGACGATCGCGCGTTTGAAGCGCTGGCCAAAAGCTTTTTAGGAAAGATGGTGACCAACGATCTTGAATTTCCCGTTTGGATGAGCCAAGCTATGAAACTAAAAGAAAAGTTTTTAGGTAATCAAAATTTAACCGCGACAATCTTGCAAAAGAAAAATGCATGAGAAAGTATTTTAGGATGATGATAAATTATTTGGTTAATAAAATAGCTGGCAAAAAGGAATTGCAGTGGTTTTTTGAACGGTTGCACCAATTTTCTATTACAGGAATGAATTTTAGTAATATTGATATTGAAGCTAACGGTGAAAAAGAGGTTATAAAATATGTAAAATCGCATATTGGCAAAGATGTAAACCCTGTTATTTTTGATGTGGGTGCTAATGTAGGAGATTATTCCAAAGAAGTTTTTTCCGTTTTAGGAGAAAATACAAGATTGCATTGTTTTGAGCCGTCTAAAAAAGCTTTTGGTTTATTATGGGAAAACCTTAAAAACTACCAGAATGTAAAATTATATAATATTGGTTTTGGCGAAGAAAATAAAACTGCAGTTTTATTTTCTAATGAAAAAGGCTCGGTTTTAGGCTCTCTTTATGTTAGAAAATTAGAACACCATGGTATTGGAATGGGCGATCAAGAAGATATTATCGTCAGGCGCTTGGATGACTTTTGCAAGGAAAACAATGTAGGACATATACATTTGTTAAAAATAGACGTTGAGGGCAATGAATTGAACGTTTTAAAAGGAGCGGAAAAAGTAATTTCTTCAGGAATTGTTGACATTATCCAATTTGAATTTGGTGGGACAGACATAGATTCAGGGACTTTTTTTAAGGACTTTTTTAACTTTTTAAATCCCAATTATAAGATTTACAGAATTTTAAAAAACGGATTATTTCCCATAGATAAGTATAATGAGAGATATGAAATCTTTATGGCAATCAATTATTTAGCTGTGTCTAGAAAATGATGAAAGTATATATTATTGGTTCAGTAAAAATAGATTCCTGGTGGCGAAAGAAGCTATTTCTCAATAGCCTAGATTCTTTAGAAACGATAAGGCCGTTATTCTCTTGGAATTTCAATATCGTTGGCAAATATAGCGAATTTTGCAAAAAAGAAGTAATGAAAAGATATCAGGATGCAATTATTGCTCATAATAATACATCTTCTTATTATGATGTTGTTAAGAAACAAATTTCTTGGGTTATTGAGAGAGATAGCAATCCCTTGCTGTTTTTTTTCATGGAGGATCACTGGTTTATTTGCCCGCATAAAAACCTGTTTTTTTATGTATTAGAAGAATTTAAAAGTTCCAAAGCAGATGTTTTAAGGATAACTCACCTAGCGGAACTTTGGGCGCGAGAAAACGTGTACAAAATAACTACTGAAAAACCTTTATACAAAGAATATCTCATGGATTCTGCAGTACTGAAAAATGTCTGGCAGAAGCACCCCGGGGCCTATATTACCACCATGCCCGGAATTTTTAAAAAAGATTTTACTCTGGAAGTATTGGAAAATAATAAATCGCTTTTAAATTCAAAAAAACCGGGGGGATTTGAATTGTATGGGCAAAAAGCCGAAGAGTTTGTCGCCAAAAGAAGTTTTATTACCATGGTTCCAACCTTCTATGTTCTAAGAGAGGTTTTTTTTATAAACCAAGACAAGAGAGCAATGGATATTACAAAAGCTTTAAAAATTATTAAATTAAGAGATACACCCGACCTGATTATCAAATCTTGGCGCAGAATTTTAAGGTTAATAATGGCGCCGCGAACTTTATTGGGAATAATAAAAAGGAGCATTCAAAAATGAAACTATTAATTGTTTACCATTGTGGGCTTTCGGGCGATGTGAAAGCTTCTTACCGGGAATATGTCAGGCAAGGAATTGACTTGACAGTTATAGTGCCTTCAAAAATTGGTCTTGCGTTACCCCATACTTACTCCGGCGGGTATTTTTATAGTTCTAAAGATGATGAAAGCGGTTACCGGTTTTTCCCGGTAGATTTACGAAAACCGCAAAGTTATGGGGAAGGGTTTAAATTTTTCCAGCTTTTTAAAGCCATAAAAAGAATACAGCCGGATGTTATCCATGTGTACGATGAATACAGCAGTTTTTACCTTACCCAAGTTATTATCTGCCGGAATATACTATATGGTAGAAAAGTCCCGGTTATTTGTTACGCGGCCCAAAATATACAATATAAAATATTACCGCCTCCGTTTGTTTTTGATTCCTTAGGTCACTTTTTAAAAAGAACTTTACGAAAAGTTATTCAGCCCATTGCCTTATTTTTGAACGAAAAATATTTAGATGGAGTGACGGGCATCAGCACAGAACCGTTAGAAATTATCAAAAAAATTGGAGCTACCATGCCCATGCGTCGTATTTTTTATGGGGTGGATTTTGCAGTTTTTCGTCCAAAGTTTCGCGATGGATGCAGGGAAAAGTTAGGAATTCCCAAAGACGTAACATTAGTCGGGAATATTGGCAGATTTGATGAAGAAAAGGGGCTGCAAAACCTTATCAGGGCTGTAAGCCGCCTTGATGGATATTACTTGATGCTGTTGGGAGGGGGCGCGCATGAGCCAACATTGCAAAATATGATTGATTCTTTGGGATTAAGAAAAAGATTTTTTCATTTTAAAAATATAGACCGCCAAGATTTGGCTAACTACTACAATGTTCTTGATGTATTCGTTTTACCCTCTTTGACAACCCTTGATTGGAAAGAGCAGTATGGGCGGGTTTTAGTTGAAGCGATGGCATGTGGTTTGCCCGTTGTTGGATCTTCTTCGGGGGCGATTAGCGAAGTATTAGAGAGTTATCCCAAAAGTTTAATTTTTAAAGAAGACGATGTAGAAGATTTGATTGAAAAAATAACAGAAGTGGAAAATTTAAAGTTTCCAGAAAATTTTAATTTAGATAAATTTTTATATAAATTTGGCGTAGAAAACTTTGTTAAAGAGCATATCAAGTTTTATCAAGAATTATTGAAATAATCGTAATATGAAAATATTTTTTGATGGTAGTATATTCGGACAGCAAAAAATCGGCGGCATTAGCCGGCTCGGCTTTGAACTCATAAAAGAATTGGGTAAACATAAGGATATCGAGCGGATTTTTTATAGGGGTCTTTATGTAGATAATTATCCTTTCAAAAAGGAGTGGTTTAGCAAATATTATGGGGCAAAGAGGCCAGATTTTTTAAAAGGCAGAATTTTTAACTTTTTAAATACTATGAGTGTTAACTATTTTTATAATATTAATGCTGATAAAAATGTAATCTATCATTCTTTGTATTATCGCGTGCCTCAAAAACCCAAGGGTCCTGTAGTTGTGCATGTATATGATATGATCCAAGAATTATTCGGGGGAACCGCAAAAACCATACAATTTAAAAAAAAGGCGTTTGATGTGGCAGATTTGATTATTTCCATATCAGAGTCAACCAAAAAAGACCTTTGCAAATTGTATCCTATTGATCCCGCAAAGGTTGTTGTGGCATATCCTGGCGTTAGCGAAATATTTTTTAAAGACCGCAATGTGGTAAAACAAGAAAAAGAAAGGCCTTATATGCTCTATGTTGGAGCAAGAGACTATACATATAAAAATTTTGATTTTTTACTGGATGTTTTTATTAAAAAGAAATATTTTTTAGATTTTAACCTTATCTTAGTTAGTGGAGAGAAAGAATTAACTTCGGCCCAAAAAGAAATAATTAAAAAATATAACCAAGGGACTTGGTTGCGCCAGGAATTTGGCACCGATGAAGCCTTAGCTGATTTATACGCCAATGCAACGATATTTATTTATCCATCACTTTACGAGGGCTTTGGAATCCCACCCCTTGAAGCCATGGCTTGCGGTTGTCCTGTGGTGGCTTCGAATGCCTCTTCTATACCAGAAGTAGTGGGGGATGCAGGATTATTATTTAACCCCAAAGACCCAAGTAATTTGGCAGAAAAAATTGAAAGGGTTCTTAACGATAAAGAGCTGGCAAAAAATCTTATCGAAAAAGGAAAAATTAGGGCCAGGCAGTTTACTTGGGATGCCATGGCAGATAAAGTTTATCAAAGCTATCTTACTTTGAAAAAAGTATAAATGTATGATACATTGACCGCATGAAAATATTAATTACCGGCGTCACTGGATTTGTTGGTAGCCACTTGGCCGAATATTGCCTTGCAAAGCCCCATGTTAAGGTATACGGCACTTTTTTAGTTAAAAAAGAAATAAAAAATATAGAACACCTAAAAGGAAAAATGACCCTTTTAGGATGCGACCTTACTAAAAAAGAACCCGTCAAAAAAGTTATTTTAAAAGTAAAACCAGATAACATTTTTCATTTAGCCGGTCAAAGCCAAGTTTCTTTTTCATGGGACGATCCCGAAAAAACTCTCATTAATAATGTCGCCTCCGATTTGAATCTTTTTGAAGCAGTAAAAAATGCAAAAATTAATCCGGTAGTGGTTACTGCGGGAAGTTCGGAAGAGTATGGCGCGGTGCTTAAAAATGAATTACCTATCAAAGAAAATAACGAATTAAGACCACTGTCTCCGTATGCGGTTTCTAAAATTACCCAGGAAAAATTGGCTTTTCAATATTACCAAAGCTACGGGCTCAAAACAGTTTTGATGCGTTTTTTTAACACCGAAGGTCCAAGAAGAGGCGAACATTTTGTTGCTTCCAGCTTTGCCAAACAAATTGTCCAAATTGAAAAGGGGAGGCAAAAGCCAGTAATCTTAGTGGGAAATTTGGATGCCAAGAGGGATTTTATTGATGTCAGGGATGTGACAAGGGCTTATTGGCTAGCTTCCCAAAGGTGCAAGTTCGGTCAGTCTTATAATGTGTGTTCTGGGAAAGCCAGGTCAATAAAATCGGTTTTACATCTGCTGATGAGTTTAAGTAAAGTAAAAAATATTAAAGTGCGCCAAGATCCGAAAAGAATGAGGCCGTCAGATATACCGGTTATTGTGGGGGATAATGCAAAGTTTAAACAACAAGCCGGTTGGAAGCCAGTTATTCCATTTGAAAAAACCATGGAGGATTTATTGCAATACTGGAGGGAGAATACATAAAAAAGTAAAAATGGATTGGGACCAGAAGTATTTCTATGATCTCATTGGGATTTGGATCGCGTGCTTTTTGCACCCAATGAAGGTCTTGGGTGGGCAACAAAGAGGTGTGCCGGCGGTCCGTGATCGTCAGAACCAAAGCCCCGATACTTGCCAGTTTTGATCATGATATAGCCAGGTACTCAAAGTCTTCTCCTCCGAAACCGGTTTCTTTCAAGTAGGCTTGTTTGGTCGTTTTCGTGATTTCTTCGATGGTTCGCTGTGGGGCTGATTTTTCCAATGCCACCAGGTGGAAGTTCCCAGCTTGCCCGGTTAACGCCCAGCTTACATTGGACCAGCGTTACCATATGGCGGTCGAATGTCGTGTTGGGATAAACGTTGTCTTGCAAATTGGCGATACCCAATACGACTGCCCAGCCGAAATGGCGGAGGATGGAGGTATAATCTTCAACTCCATTCCCTGTTTTGAGCTTGTAGTTAAAAGCGGACCCGAAGAACGGAATTTTTGGTCCGATTTCTGCTGCTCCCGTCAGTGGCCATCCTTTGAATCTCTCTTCTGTCGCAAGCTCCTTGAATTTTTCGATTGCACTCATGACTGTGGCTCCTTTGACCAAAGTTTGAAAGAACAGCAAGAATTAGGATTAGCATTTACTTACCAATTTGTCAATATGTAAAAAAAAAGTAATGTGGTGTAGTATGGCTCTATAAAACCATGTCTAAAAAAGCGCTTATTACGGGAATAACCGGGCAAGACGGTTCATATTTAACCGAGCTTTTGCTGTCTAAAGAATATGAAGTACATGGTGTTATCCGAAGGGCAAGCACATTTAATACTTCCAGAATTGATGATCTTTACCAGGACCCGCATGTAGCCGGCACCAAATTATTTTTGCATTATGGTGATTTAACTGACACTGGTAATATTGAAAGGTTAATCCGTGAAATTAAGCCTGATGAAATTTACCATTTGGGGGCTCAGTCGCACGTGAGAGTTAGTTTTGATATGCCCGAATACACAGCCAATACCGTGGCACTGGGAACCCTACGGATTTTAGAAGCCATACGAAATTCCGGTTTGTCAGTAAAGTTTTATAACGCTGGAAGTTCTGAGATGTTTGGTTCAACTCCGCCACCTCAACACGAAGCTTCGCCTTTTCATCCGCGAAGCCCCTATGCGGCTGCCAAAGTATTTTCATTTGATATAACCCGGATGTATCGGGAAGCTTACGGAATTTTTGCCTGCAACGGAATTTTATTTAACCATGAATCTCCGCGGCGCGGAGAAACGTTTGTGACCCGCAAAATTACGCGGGGAATTACCAGAATCAAAGCCGGATTGGACAAAAAAATATACTTGGGAAATTTAGATGCCAAACGCGACTGGGGGTATGCCCCCGAATATGTAGAAGCGATGTACTTGATGCTCCAACAAGAAAAGCCGGATGACTATGTTATTGCCACTGGTCAATCTCATTCAGTCAGGGAATTTTTGCAGGAAACCTTTGTCTACGCCGGGCTCGGTGATTACACTCAGTATGTAGAAGTTGACCAGCGGTATTTTAGACCGGCTGAAGTAGAGAGTCTGATTGGAGATTACTCTAAAGCCAAGGAAAAACTGGATTGGGCGCCCAAAATCGGATTTTCAGATTTGTGTAAAATTATGGTAGATTCTGATGCTAGGCAGGTGGTGCGCCAACTCAATTTACAGGCACCCGGTGGAGGTGATAGAATTATCAAAGAGAGATTTTCAAATAAGTGGTGGGCAAATGATTAATCTTAAAGATAAGAAAATTTTAATCACTGGCGCGGATGGCTTTTTAGGTAAACATTTGGTTAAAAACTTACTTGGACAAAGGGGCGTTTTAGAAGAAAATTTATTTTTGCCGACCATCCAAGAATTAGATTTAACAATTTGGGAAGACTGCAGGGCCGCGGTCAAGGGCCAGGATGTGGTTATCCATTTGGCGGCCAAAGTGGGGGGGATTGGATTTAACCAGGAAAAACCGGGCGAACTTTTTTATGACAATATCATCATGGGTACGCAGTTAATGGAAGCAGCCCGCCAGGCCCAAGTGAAAAAATTTGTGGCCATTGGTACGGCTTGCGCCTACCCTAAAGAAACGCCCGTGCCATTTAAAGAAGAAGATTTGTGGAAGGGATATCCTGAAGAAACCAACGCCCCCTATGGCTTGGCCAAAAAAATGCTGCTGGTCCAGGCACAGGCCTACCGCCAGCAATACGGCTTTAATGCCATTTTTCTGTTGCCGTCAAATTTATATGGCCCGGGTGACAATTTTAACCCTGGTTCCTCGCACGTCATTGCCGCCATCATCAAAAAAGTCTACGATGCCAAAAAAAATGGCAGCCACACCATTGAATTGTGGGGGACGGGCAAAGTAACCCGCGGATTTTTATACGTCAAAGACGCGGCCGAAGGCATTTTGCTGGCGGCTGAAAAGTATGATAAACCAGACCCAATTAACCTGGCCAGCGACTTGGAAATTTCCATCAAAGATTTGGCCGAATTAATTTGTAAGCTGATGGATTTTGAGGGTGAATTGCGCTGGGACGGCACAAAGCCCGATGGCCAGCCTAAGAGGAGCTTAAGCACGGCAAGGGCCAAGCAATTATTTGATTTTACCGCCGCTACTAGTTTTGAGGAGGGGTTAAAGTGCGCTATTGAGTGGTACGAAAAAATCCTATCTAACATTTAACCATTTATGCAAGCCGTTATTTTAGCGGGGGGATTGGGTACCAGGTTAAGGCCTTTGACCCACAAAGTACCAAAACCAATGGTTTTAATTAATGGCAAGCCATTTTTGGGATACCAATTAGAAATGTTAAAAAAAAATGGTTTTGAGGATTTCATTTTATGTACAGGATATTTGGGAGAAAAAATAGAAGAGTATTTTGGTAACGGAAAAAAAATAGGAATACATATTGAGTATTCAAAAGAAAATAAACCATTGGGCACGGGCGGGGCATTAAAAAATGCCGAAAAACTTTTAGAAAATGAATTTGTTGTAATTTATGGCGACAGTTTTTTGTACATGGATTACAAACTCCTGATAGCTGATTTTAACGAAAGTAAAAAATTAGCAATGACCGTTGTTTTTAAAAACAATCCCAAAATGGTTTTAAACAATATGGAGGTTTCAGAAACGGGAGAAGTGTTAAATTATGATAAAAAGAATGAGGGGCGGTCAAATTATGTTGAAGCAGGAGTTCATGTTTTCAAAAAAGGTGTTTTAAACTTTGTGCCTGAGAATTCTGTTTTTTCACTCGAAGAAGAATTGTTACCCATCTTGATTAAAAAAAGAGAACTTTATGCGAATATTACCGACAAGAAGTTTTATGATATCGGGACCTTTGAAAGACTTAATATATTCCATAAAATATTATGATTATTTCAAAAACACCATTGAGAATAAGCTTTGTCGGCGGAGGAACGGACTTCGAAGATTTTTACCGGTATTATCCGGGCAGAGTTTTAAGTACCTCAATTAATAAATATTTTTATGTTACCGTAAACCCGAGGTTTGACGATATGATTAAGTTAAGCTACTCCGAAATTGAATTGGTAGATCATTGTTCGCAAATAAAACACCCGTTATTAAAATTCTCCTTGGAAAAATTAGGCATCAAAAAAGGCGTTGACATCGCTTCTTTAGCTGATATTCCTGCTCAAAAAACAGGGCTGGGGCTTGGTTCATCAAGCAGTTTCACGGTTGGATTACTGCATAGTTTGCATACTTTTTTGGGAAATAACGTATCGGCTGACATGCTCGCAAAAGAAGCCTGTGAAATTGAAATTGATAAAAATGGCGCTCCTATTGGCAAACAAGACCAATACGCAGCAGCTTTTGGCGGCTTGAATGTGATTAATTTTAATGGTGATGGAAGCATTACCGTTGAGCCGGTTAATCTGTTGCCAAACATAAAAGAAGATTTCCAAAACCACCTGTTGATGTTTTTTACCGGTAAAGAAAGGTCAGCGAACCTTATTTTGTCGGAACAAAAACAAAATATTACCAATAAATTTGAATTTTTGAAAAAGATGTCAGATAGCGTACCCGTTTTTAAAGATGCTTTAGAAAAAGGGGATTTTGAAAAACTGGGAGGCATTTTGCACCAAAATTGGTTGCTCAAAAAAGAGTTAGCATCGGGTATTTCTAATTCCCACATCGATCAGATGTACCAAAAGGCTTTAGTCGCGGGAGCCTACGGAGGGAAAATTTCAGGAGCAGGTGGCGGGGGATTTCTTTTGGTATTAGCTCCACCAAAAAAACACCAGTCTATCAAGGCCGCTTTATCTGAGTATAAAAACGTTTCTTTTAAGTTTTCCGAAGGCGGCAGTTCTATTGTACTGGATCACTAAAGCATGGATCATCTTTCAACAAAAAGAATATTAATTACGGGTGGACTAGGATACATCGGGTCAGAAATTTTTAAAATTGTTGAGGAGTATTCAAAAGAATGTTTAGCTATAGATAAATTGGCCGATGCTTCTGGAAATGTGCAAAGCTTAGACTTAAAAGATGCGACTAAAACCTCTAAGATAATAACTAGTTTTAAGCCCGATGTAATTATTCATTGTGCTACACATTCGGCTTTAGCCTATAGGGACCACTTATTACATTCTTTTGAAGAAGACTTTTCTGCTACGGTAAATATGCTTAATGCTTTAGCGGGCATGCCGAGTTGTCGTTTAATTTACCTTAGCTCTTCATATGTGTATAGCGGCTTGCCGGCACACCAGAATTACGATGAATCTTCGCTTTTAGCGCCTAAACATAATTTTGGTGTAGCGAAATCTTTCTTTGAACAATTTATCTTGAAAATTCATCCAAATACGGTTATATTTCGCTTATGTTCCGTATTTGGATCGGGACAAGCGTTGCATCCGAACGTCATCTTAACTTTTGCGCAAGAATGTCTTAAAAGTAACTCTCTAACAGTATGGGGTAAAGGAGAGCGTACATTGCAATATATTTATATGAAAGATGTGGTTAATATCATTTTGAGAAGTTTTGATTTAGTTCCCGGTATTTATAACTTAGGAGGAGATGATTATATTTCTGTTAGAGACACGGCTATAGATATTGCAAAATTTTTTAGAGTGAAAGTTAATTTTTTAGAAAATAAACCCGAAGGCGAAACATTGCCATTTTTATCTAATCAAAAGATTAAAAATACCATAAAAAATGATTTATTCACACCTTTTTCTGTTGCTCTTGACGAATATTTAACATCATTAAACGCAACATGAAGAAGCATGCTAATAGCGATGTAGTTAAATCTTATCAAGCTTATAAAAGTCGCGTGGCTCGCGAAACAATTCCTTGTTATGAACCATCGATTGGAAAGGAAGAATTGCGTCTGGTAACAGATGTAATACAACGCAACTGGCTGTCGGAAAATAAATATACGCGAGAGTTTGAAAATCATTTAGCTAAAATTTGCGGCCGAAAGTATTCTGTAGCCTTTGCCAATGCTACCGCGGCGCTTATTTCAGGTATAAAAGCACTGGGTATTAAAGAGGGTGATGAAATTATTGTCCCAAGTTTTTCTCACTCCGCCGATCCTAATTCTATTTCTAATAGCGGGGCAATTCCGGTATTTGCTGATGTTGACGAAGTCACCATGTGTTTAACTAAGCAAACCATTGAGAAAGCAATAACTAAAAAAACCAAAGCCATTTTATATGTTTGCGCTTATGGCAATGTATCGGATTTGGATGAGATAGCATCTTACGCTAAATCCAAAAAATTATTTTTCATTAATGACTGCGCGCCCGCGTTATTCGGAATGTATAAAAAGAGACCAATTGCGTCTTATGGAGATTTTTCTGTCCTATCATTTTTTGCTGATAAAACTATAACTACGGGCGAAGGAGGCATGTTGCTTTCTAATAATATTGCTTTAATTAATAAGGTTAATATGTATAAGCATGACGGACGCAAGGAGCGAGGGGTAGACCTTATTGAACATAAAGGTTATAATTTTAGGATAACAGAATTGCAAACTGCCGTCGGAGTAGCTCAACTTAAAAAAGCAGCTTATTTTGTTAAAAGAAAAAAAGAACTTTTACGATCTTATTCCAAGAAACTTTCTGGTATAAGTAGTGTAAGATTATTTACATTTAATTCTGATGGCGCTATAGTTCCCCATCGAGTGGTCATTTTTGTTCCCAGCGCTAAACATTTAATTGCTTATTTAACTTCATTGGGGATTGGAGCGCGAACCATGTTTATGCCTATGCATTCCATGCCTGCCTACAATACAAAGGGATATTTTCCAAATACCCAAGAAATATTTAAAACCGGAGTTTGTTTACCATCCGCACCCAGTTTAACAGATAAAAATGTAGAATTTATTTGCCAAAGTATTAAAAAGTTTTATACATAATATGAAAATTCCAGCTACTAAACCTTATTTTTCAGAGGATGATATTACATTTATTACTGAAAAATTTCAAGATATTTTACATGGAAAATCATTTTTATCTAATGGTCAATATGCAGCTCAATTTGAAAAAGAGTTTGCGGCGTTTATTGGAACAAAGTTTGCAGTAGCTTGTAATAGTGGCACTTCTGCGCTGGAATTAATTTGTCGAGCTTTAGCTGTTTCTGGTAAAGAAGTGATCTTGCCCTCAAATACTTTCATTGCTACGGCCAACGCAATTCTTAATGCCGGAGGTATACCTGTATTTGCAGATTGCGCGGATAATATGTGTTTAGATGAAAGCGATGTTATAAAAAAAATTACAAAAAATACCATAGCTATTATGCAGGTTCATATTGGTGGGATTGTTTCCGAAAGTACTTTAAAGTTAAAAAAAATCTGCGAGGATCACGGATTATATTTTATAGAGGATGCCGCTCAAGCTCATGGTTCTAGTTTAAAAAAGACAAAAGCGGGGGCCTTTGGAGTCGCAGCAGGTTTCAGTTTCTTTTCTACAAAAGTTATGACCACCGGTGAAGGGGGAATGGTTACTACGAATGACGAAATGTTAGTAGAAAAAATGAAAGCAATGCGAGAGTTTGGTAAAGTGAAGCAAGATATTTATATTAATTATCATAAATACATGGGATATAACTGGCGAATGCCAGAAGTAGCCGCGTTAATGGGCCTGCGACAATTGTCGGCACTTGAAAATTTTATTAAAAGACGAAATGAGATTGCTAAGCTTTATGACGAAGAATTAGAAGAAGTTTCAAGCGTAAAAATTATAAAACCCGAATCAGAGTCAATTCATAATTATTTTAAATATATTACTATCTTGAAAGATCATGACCGCCGTATGGTTCATAAGGAATTAGAGGCAAGGGGTATTCAACCAAGCGGATATGTTTATGAGTTGCCATTACATAAACAGCCCGTATTCCATTGGGCTCGCGACTTAAAGTTGCCAAAAACAGAATATTTAAGTGCCCATCATCTTTGTTTGCCGATTTTTTATGGGATGACTGACGAAGAAGTTACATTTATCGCGCAATCTTTAAAAGAAATTTTAAAAACATGACAGTCGGATTATTTTTAAAAACTAGCCGGTATGACTAAAAAAAGAGCCATTTTTTTAGACAGGGATGGCGTGATAAATAAAAAAGCCAAAGAACATGATTACATAAAAAATTGGGGCGAGTTTGAATTTTTACCTAATGTAGCCAAAACTATTCGGCAATTGAACAAAAACTTTTTAGTTGTTGTGGTATCAAACCAGGGAGGTGTATCAAGGGGAATAATGACGATTGACCAAGTTAATGATATCCATAGTAAAATGCAATTAGAGTTAAAAAAGGATCAAGCGATAATTGATAAAATTTATTTTTGCCCACATTATATACAAGAAAATTGCCTCTGCCGCAAGCCAAAGCCAGGATTGATAAACAAAGCGGCTAAAGATTTGAATATCGATCTTTCGCAGTCCTATATGATTGGAGACAGCATCACAGATATTCAGGCCGGCAAAGAAGCTGGTTGCAAGACAATTCTTTTTAACAATTTGCCTGATAGTGAAAAAACAAAGCCAGACTTTTTGGCCAGAAATCTTCTTGAAATCCCAAAAATTTTAGGAAGCTAAAATTTTCAACAATAAAAATCACCAGAGGTTGTTAAAAACATGGTGATTTTGAAAACAGCATTTTTATTTGACATAGTTATTTAATATGGTAATGTATAACCAGTCCTGATATTGGCTCTTTGTAATTGTCTTGAACCACAACTAAAAGGAGGATGACCCGTGAACGCTGAACAGGACAATCAGGGAAATTACCGCACCGAGTACAAGGAAGTGGCAACCAATCACCGCTTCTATGCCAGTCTGCGATTCATTGTCGCCGCTTTCACTACCACGATCCAATCTGCTCTTTTCACACTTTACAACCAAGCCAAACAGCAGCTTCCGTTACAAGGTCATACAACCATGATTCCGTTTATCGGTATTATAGTCATGGTTGCAATCTCTATCATTGAGCAACGAAACATCAGCCTGTTTCGTGCAATGATGCAACGTGGAAAGGAGCTGGAGTTTTACTTGGGCTTAACCAATGGACAGTTCAATCGCCTAAGCCAACCCGAGTTGATTCAACCGACGGGGTGGAAAAGATTCCTCACTCATACGTGGGGTATCAATCTCATCTATGGTATGATCTTTGCTTTGTGGTCGCTGCTTTTAGCTTTCCACATCAAAAACCTCTTCTAAGAAAGGAGCTTTTCGTGTCACAGCACAACGTCAAAGAGAGTGGAATCAAGAAACCGGAAAATGATCAACTGATCATGGATCCACTCGCAGAGAAGTTCATGATCACCATGACGGTGGCATGTCTGATCGCAACATTTGTCGCCTTTGGACTGCTTATCTTTGAACTCATCACCAAAGGGTAAAAATGCAAGACGAGAAAGGAGCTAGTCATGTCTCAGTCCAACGTCGGAGACCTTAAGGACACTCAGTCCAAAGGGGCTCCAACTCCGAAGATTGAAGATGAGTTTCCCTTGTTTACGATCATCATGGTCGTAATAGGGCTTATTGCGGCATCTGTCGCCTTTGTGAAGTTCATCATTGCGACAATGACCTATGGGTACTAAGGAATCGCAACCGAGTTTGCCAGTCCTCGTTAAAAACTGGTTTTTATTTTAAAAATATATTAGGGCTTGTTTAAATAAAGATATAGAATAAATTTTCCGCTTAATACTATGAGCGTGAGCCTATAGATACTTATTGTGTTATGCAAATCTATAGAGTATTTTCCCTAGGTATTTTCCAAGTCCAAGGTTGATGCCGACAAATAATACTATCTTCAGTACTAAAACCTTTGTTCGCAATAGGTTTATATTTTCAAAAAATCCCCAGAAAAAGTCAAAAGAAAAAGAGCCGTTTATTATATTTCTGGCTTCCCTTATTTCGCCCTTGATTAAAAAATTCATGGCTCGCAACGTATTATCAAAGTTCTTTTGGTATTCGTATTGCCTCAAATGTTTTTTATCGATAGTTGTGATATAATTTTTATCCTCCAAATAGTAATCCATGACTTTAAAGAAGTCGGCTTTGTCGGTCCGAAGCTGATTGTATTTTGTGCCTCTGCCGCCCTTTCTCCAGTTGATAAGATTTTCATGTATAATGCCGATGGGAAATTTTTCCAATATCCGAAGCCACATTTCTAAGTCATCAGATCCGCCGAAAGGCCCCTGGTCGTCAAATAGCCCCACAACATCAAAAATTTTTTTACGTGCCATAAACGTTGGCGCGATTAAAAAAGTGTTTCCATGGTTTAATATGGCATTGAATATTTCTGGAAAAGTATATACATTTCCCCCATGTAATTCTGGCGGTAGTTTATAGGTGCCGACAATCTTATCTTGCTCATTAATGATATTGCCAAGGGTAAACACCGCGGGAATATCAGGGTGTGTTAGTAGGAATTCTAATTCCTTTTTAACAATGTCATGGTGATAGATATCGTCTTGGTGGCAGAATATGACGAATTCTCCACTAATTACTCCGGAGGTTATTAGGCTATTGCAATGATTGAATGCCGCATCGAATGTTTTTTTTGCCGTCAGTATATTTTTAGCGCTCACATCATGGAATCCTCTCGTTTTTAAGTCCCGGATATTTTTTCGATATATAACCTGGGGGTTTTTGCTTTGTATTTTGTGGACCACTTGTTTAGTATTATCTGTGGATTGGTCATCAGAAATGATGATTTGAGTATTTGGATAGCTTTGGTTTATCAAAGACTGGATAGCTTTTTCCAAAAGCGTTGCATAGTTGTAGGTGATGAGGCAGATTGTAACCAGGGGAGGTTTCATATGATTTGTTCTATGATAGTATTTACGAAATATTCAGCAGAAAAAGGATGTGATTTACTGCTTTTTAAAAAGTTTTTAATATTTTCCAGATAATCAAGATATTCTTCAGGTGGCATATGCTTTAAATAAGCGTATAGCTTTTCATAGGTATCGAAATTTCGTTTATCGATAAAGGTAGCTTTGGGAATGTGGTCGGTGATATTTTGCGCTCCCAGATAAATTGGCACACAGCCGGCCAAAAAACAATCAAAGATTTTTTCGGTAATGTACCCTATAATATTTTTAGTGCTTTCATAGCAGATAGAAAATTGATATTTTTCATAAGTTTCCCTTTTTGAGGCAACCCTTCCTTGCCAGGAAGGGTAGTAAGGCTTTAAAAGCTTTGTTAACAATGTCAGCCGATTGAGCCGGGCTAATTTAAATCCCAAAAGTTCCCCGTCAAAGTGATGCCTATCCCAGCCTTGTCCGTATAAATCAAAATCCTCAGGGTGGTTATTTTCAAACCAGTGGATTGCTTTTATTCTTTCTGTGTAGAGTTCTTTTGGATGTGCTATAAATTTATTGGAAGATATTATAGTGCATAGCTTCTGTTTTCGCTCTAAATTAAAGTTAAATTCATTAGGAATTTGGTGTGAGTATTGTATTTTAAAATATTTCTTATTATCTACCAGTTCATCTGACCATGTGAATATTTTTTTAAAATACTTGTGGTTCTCTAAAATATAGTTATCCGGTTTTACGATGGGCGATTCAAAAAGTATGACGTATAGGTTTTTGCCGCCAGCGACAGCTTTTTTAAAATATGGGTTATGTATTCCTGGAAAATCAACAAACACAATGACGTCAAATTTTTTAACATCATCAATATCGAGTGTAGCTACTTTGTGCCCCATGACTTTGAGTTTTTCACAAAGCAATACAAATGGATAGTTTAAATTATCGCCGATAGGGGAACTGGAATCGGTAAGCATCCTACCGTTGTTATACTCCTTATAGTAATTGTAGAATCCAATATACATGTAAGTTATATTTTAATCGCGCCATGTTTGGCAATAAATTCCTTAAAACTCTTGTTACTAGAATCTTTTGGTGAAACGATTGGTGTATTTTCTAGTTGCCAATCAATGTTTAGGTCTGGGTCATTCCATTTTATTTGATATTCTGATTCTGGAGAATAAGGGTTATCCATTTTGCAAATTGCCATGGTATTGTCGGCTAGAGAGCAAAAAGCGTGGGCGAATCCCCGGGGTATGTATAGCATTTTTTTATTTTCCGCGGAAAGTATTACCCTAGCCCATTTGCCTAAGGTTGGAGAATCTTTTCGCAGGTCCACGAAGACATACAGTGTTTCTCCTTGAATGACCCGTACTAATTTGGCTTGGGCATAGGGTGGCAACTGGAAATGCAAGCCGCGGATTGTACCTTTTTTTAATGAAAAGTTTTGATATTCTTTCACCCATATTGTATTAATGCCATGCTTCTTGAAAACTCTATCGTCATCTGTTTCCATTAAAAATCCGCGGAAATCCTCCCTAGTTTCCAGCTGAATTTCAAAAACCCCTTTGATATCAGTTGCTTTAATGGTCATGATAGTATTTTTCCCATGATACATCTGGCATCTTTTTCATAGTTTTGGGGGTGGTTTACTGTGTTGTTGTAGTATATTTTATTTTCTAGAATAATGCTATAATGTTTTTAACCAAAATGAATTTCCCTAATAATATTGATATTTCGGAGCTTTCAGGGCAGGAAATCAAGAGTCTTGCGGTTTTACTTTTGAAAAAAATCGCCGAGAGTTATGATCCAAAGAAAGGGATGGGGATAGAGCTTTTTAATGCTATCGCAAAACTTAAAGTAACCATGACGCCAGAGGCTGTATGTTTAAGGCATAATTCCCAAAATGGTAAAATTGAAATATACCTTATATTGCGTTCACTAACCGATACGGCTTATCCTGGTCAATGGCACTTGCCTGGTTCAGCTATGCGTCCAGGTGAAGAAATTAATGATGTTTTTTTACGTTTGGAAAAAAATGAGATAGGTACTCGTATACTATCAAAAAAATTTGTTTTTCATTCCAATAATCCCACAGAACCAAGAGGGCATTTTTTTTCTTTGATTTTTCTTTGTATACTTGATAGCAGGGATGGCTTCGGTAAATGGTTTTCCGTAGATGATCTTCCTGAAAACACCTTGATGCGTCATCGTAGTGTGATTATCCCTGTTGCTTTAAAGGAATTCATGCAAAGCCAATAGTATTATTTCCCTTTGTTTTTCATAAATTCCGCAGATTCGAACAATGTTTTAAAAGTCCCCGCATCACTCCAAAAGCTTTTCAAATTCTGATGAGTTACTGTTCCTTGCTCGATGTAGAAATTATTTACATCAGTGATTTCAAGCTCACCTCTTCTCGAGGGTTTTAATGTTTTAATGACGTCGAATACTTGACTGTCATACATATAAAGTCCGGTGCAGGCCATGTTTGATTTTGGTTGGCTAGGCTTTTCCTCAATCCCTACTAATTTTCCTTCGTTAAATTCTCCAATACCAAATCGATGGGCGTCAGTAACTTCTTTGAAAAAAAGTTTAGCTCCTTTTTTCTGATGTTTGAAGTTTTCTACGTGTTCTGTCATATTTTCATCAAATATATTATCTCCCAATACAACCGCAATATTATCATGTTCTGCAAAATCTTCTGCCAGGCCAAGGGCTTCTGCTATACCGCCGGAACCTTCCTGGTATGCAAAATGAACTTCCCGTAATCCGAATGATGTTCCATTCTTAAGAAGCCGAAGAAAATCTCCCGGATTATTTCCACCCGTTACAATGAGCACATCTTTGATTCCGGCAGCTGCTAAAGTTTCCAGGGGGTAATAAATCATAGGTTTATTGTATACCGGCAATAAATGCTTATTGGTAACCATGGTAAGAGGTAGAAGCCTTGTTCCATTACCACCAGCTAAAATAATTCCTTTCATAATAGTTGCATAGAAATCATTAATAATACAATTCTACGTGAAAGTTATTAGACCTGTTGCGTATTAAGCTTTCATACGAAAATTGAAGATTTTCGACCACAAATTTGCAGTAAAAGATTAATACGCAACGGGTCTATTGTTATACTTGGCACTACTTTTTATGGTAGGCAGTATAGTCGTCTGATTTGATTTTTCCCCACCATTCTTTATTGTCTTTATACCACTGAATGGTTGATGTTAATGCTTTATTAAAATCATATTTCGATTGCCAACCCAGTTCGTTCTTGATTTTTTCACAGTTAAGTGAATAACGCCGGTCATGCCCTGGACGGTCTTGTACGTATTGAATGTCGTTAGCGTTCCCTCTTAATTCTTTGAGGATAGCGTGGGTTATTTCCAAATTGCTTTTTTCATGGCTGCTGCCGATATTGTATATTTGGCCGTTCTCTCCGTTATGCAATACCATGTCAACAGCTTCGCAATGATCTTTTACGTAAACCCAATCTCTAACATTCATACCATCCCCGTATATAGGAATTTTTTTATTTTCCAGAATATTAGTGATAAAAAGGGGTATTAATTTTTCCGGATACTGGAATGGTCCGAAATTATTGCTGCAACGAGTGATGGATACTGGCAGATTCCACGTTTTAAAATAAGAGAGCGCTAAAAGATCAGCCCCCGCTTTAGCTGCTGAATAGGGCGAAGATGGGTTAAGGGGGTCAGTTTCTCTAAATGACCCTTTTTCTATTGAGCCATATACTTCGTCAGTGGAGATTTGGACAAATTTTTTAATGCCGTATTTTTTTACCGCTTCCAAAAGCGTGCAAGTGCCATGGATATTTGTGTGTAAAAAAGCAGTCGGGTCAACTATAGAACGATCCACATGGGTTTCGGCTGCAAAATTAACAATAGCATCAATCCCTCTTCCAGCAATAGCATCGACTATTTTTGAATCTGCAATATCTCCCTGAACAAAGGTGTAGCGGGGATTATTCTCAATATCCTTGAGGTTTTGCAAGTTTCCGCAGTAAGTCAATTTATCAAGATTGATAACCTCATATTCTTGATATTTATCCATAATGTGGGTTATGAAATTAGATCCGACAAAGCCGGCTCCCCCTGTTATGATTATTTTTTTACTCTTGGATTGAGAGGGCATCACTTGATTTTTTATAGTATAAATTATACTATAATATAATAAATTTAGAATAATTACAAGGCTATTTTCATGATAGAAAATGAAAAAATTACCGTGGGTTTTTTTCTTCCTTCTCTAGAGCCCGGGGGAACTGAAAGGAATGTAATACATCTCGTTAATACTATTAACAAAAGCAAATATAATGTATCTCTCATTTTAGGCAAAAAGGAGGGAGATTTTGTCAAAGAGGTCCCGCAAGACATCGCTGTTACTAATCTAGACGCCTCTTATAGTATAAGGTTATTTTTTAAATTAATAACCTATTTGAAATATAAAAAACCGGATATTTTTGTTTCCTCTTTCCCCCGTATTAATATTATTTGCATTGCCGCTAGGTCATGTGTCAGGGTAAGGACGAAAATAATGATCACCGAGCATTCCATATTTTCCCTGTTGCCTGTTATCGCTAAAACACCTTGGCGCAGGACATTCGCCCGCTTTTTTATGCCAATCTTAGCCAAACTTTTATACCCTATGGCAGATTCAATTGTCTGCGTTTCAAATGGTATTGCCACCGATCTTAAAAAAATAGTTAATGCCCCGGGTAAAATAAAGGTAATTTACAATCCCATTATCAACGAAACGATATATCGCCTAGCCCAAGAGCCGGTGAACCATCGATGGTTTCTGGACCGGGAAACTCCGGTGATCCTTTCCGTTGGCAGATTAGTGGCATGCAAAGATTACCCAACTCTTTTAAGGGCCTTCAAGCTTGTTATTGAAAAACAGCCTGCCCATCTTGTTGTTTTAGGTAGTGGTCCTGAAAAACAAAAATTAATTGATTTTGCAAAGAAAATTAATATATTTGAATACGTTGCTTTTTTAGGATTTCAGGAAAATCCTTATAAATATATGGCCAAAGCTTCAGTGTTTGTATTATCTAGTTTGCAAGAAGGCTTTGGAAATGTGATTATTGAAGCAATGGCTTCTGGTGTACCAGTCGTTTCAACAAATTGCCCTACGGGTCCCGGCGAAATCATAGAACATATGAAAAATGGCATTTTAGTTCCGGTCAATGATGAAAAAACCATGGCCACCGCAATGTTAAAAATTTTAAATAATCCTGCACTGGCAGAAGAATTTTCAGAAGAAGGGGGGAAAAAAGCAAAGTTTTTTTCTGTTAAAAAAAGCGTAGAAGAATACGAAAAAGTTTTTCAAACCGTATTATATGAAAAAATTAACTGATACTTTGCGCTACGTTCGAACGGTCATAAACAAAAAAGAAAAAAGACCAATGTTTTACTTTGCAATAGTTTTGGCATTTTTATTGTTTGCAATAAGTTTTTTTGACGAAGGATTGTTTTTTAGTTTTTTGCTTCTTTTGTTGTTATCTAGCGCAACTGTTTTTGTGATAAGCAAGACCAGCATAAAAAGTAAAGCGATATACACCGTTTTTTTCATAGCTCTTGTAATCCATATTGGGTTTGTTTTATTTATTTACTACACTGGCTTTAAGCCATTTGGCGGAGGCGGCGATTTTTCACTATATAATCAAATAGCCATAGAAATAGCTCATAGATTCAGCCATGGAAATTTTTCATTGCAGGGCCTTTATACCGAGCATTTTTTCCCCATTTTAATTGGAATGTTATACATGGTTACATTCCCCAGTATGATTGTTGGTCAGTTTTTTACGGTTTGGCTTGCTGCGGTTTCTATTTTATTGGTTTATTTAGTAGTTTTAGAAATAGGGGGAACAAAAAAAATAGCTTTTTTGACTGGCTTTATTGTTACCTTTTATCCAAGTTATTTATATTTTGGCAGCGTTTTATTAAAAGATACGTTGATTATACCGCTGGTGCTAGCAGGCATGTTGCTTATTTTAAAAATGTTGAAAAATTTTTCCTGGGTAACATTCTTACTGTTTTTTATTATTCTGACTGGCTTGATTAATCTCCGTTTTTATATTGGGTATGCGCTGATGTTTGCTTTTATTTTTTCTTGGCCGCTGGCATCTTTATTTGGTATCAAGAAAAGAATGGTATATTGGTTACTGGTCATCTTTTTTCTAGGATTTTCATCTCAAGTCTTAGGTGATGGTTATTACGGATTCAATAATTTTAAAAAATTTCTTAATCCTAAACAAATCACATATTTTAGGGAAGTTGTTTACGCTAATCCACCATCAACACTAACTGTGCCTACTACCGTAAGCATTGTAAAGCCAAGCATACCTCAACCAAGTGTACCTTTGCCAAGCGCACCTACACCTAAACCAAGCGTACCTTTGCCACCAATTCCGCCGCCAGAGTCTAATAATGGCAACGGGTCAACGTTTACGTTAGAAACTGGATTTGGAGGAGGAATTACTACATTTTTAAAGAATTATTCTCAATCTTTCATGTATAGTTTATTGGGTCCTTTTCCGTGGCAGTTTAGAAACCAAAGACAGGTTGTGGGGTTGGCAGAAACTATTCCATGGTATATGTTAATACTTATTTCCATATACGGCTCTGTGAGATTTATTAGGAGAAAAGGGATGCCAACGTTTTTGACATGGCATAAGTTTACCTTCCCGGTATTGATATTTAGCGTTTTAGCATTGGGCGCGCTTTCTCTTTTTATCAATAATTACGGAATTATTGCAAGAATTCGTATCCCGATGTTTATCTGTTTTATTTGCGTCATGTGTATGAGTTTTAATGATGGTGATATAGAAAAATTACATGAAAAAATATCTCATTATTGGAGGCGCGGGATTTATCGGCTCTCATTTTTCACAAGCGCTTTCAAAACAGGCAAATAGGGTGGTTGTTATAGATACCTTATTTACCAAGCATAACCCCAACGTTAAAGGCTACGCAATAGATGTTGAGAATGCAAAAAAAGTTGCTCTGGTTTTTAAAAAAGAAAAACCGGATTTTGTTTTTCATTTAGCCGGTCCTATCAACTTGAGAAAACTGATTGGCGACCCGCTTTTTTTAAAGGACATGCATTTCTTATCAAGAACTAAAATAATTTTAGACGCCTGTAAAAAAAATAACGTCAAAAAAATAGTTTTTGTTTCTAGTGGCGGGGCAATCTACGAACATGCTCGTATCATTCCCACGAAAGAGAACTACCCCGCTCATCCAAGTTCTTTGTACGGACTGGCAAATCTCATGATAGAAAAATATATAGAACTTTATAGCAAAAATAATAGTCTGAATTTTACCATAGCGCGCTTGGGGAACGCCTATGGGCCAGGGCAGTGGGGGAGCGGGTTTATCCCAGCCACTATTATAAAGATGTTAAAAAAAGAAAAATCTATTATGTATGGGAAGGGGGATCAAACGAGAGATTTTATCTATATTGATGATGCGGTTGAGGCACTGATGATACTGGCAAAAAAAGGCAGCAATGAAATTTATAATGTGGCCAGCGGCAAAGAAACAAGCCTTAATGATGTTTTTGCATTACTAAAAAATTTACTTGGTGTTTATGTCAAACCCTTGTATAAAAATCCCCATCACCCAGAAACACCAAAAAGCGCGCTGGATATTCAAAAAATAAAGAAAGAATATGGCTGGCGTTCTACCACGGATCTTACAGCAGGATTATTAAAAACTATTGAGTGGTTTAAAAAAAAATGAAAAAAATAAAAATTTGTTTTGTGGTAGCAGTTGATATTACCTTGAAATTTTTATTGATTTCAGAATTGAAATTTTTCAAAGATAAGGGCTATGATGTTTTTGTGATGTGTTCTCCGGGAAAATGGCTCCAAGATATTAAAAAAGAGGGGATAGTAGTAAAAGAGGTTACGATTAAAAGAAACATTTTTAGTCCAATTTCAGATATTGCTTCTTTAGTTACATTATTTTTTTATTTTAAAAAAGAAACATTTGATGTCGTCCTTACCTTCACCCCAAAGCCGGGATTGTTGGGTCAATTAGCAGCAAAAATGGCTCACGTGCCGATTATTGTGAATACTATTTTCGGTTTTTACTTCCATGAAAATACGCCTCCCTTACCAAGAAAATTCTTTATCTTTATTGAAAAGATGGCAGCCAGATGTTCGGATTTCGTATTTTTCAGGAGTAAAGAAGATTTTGAAACGGCAATGAGGGAAAAAATCATTAGACGTGGTCTGGGAGAATATATAGGAGACGGCATTAATATTACCGAGTTTAATAGCGCGAGATTTTCAAAAGAATTCGTCCAAGAAAAAAAGAAGGAACTAGGAATTATGTTGGAGGCTCTCGTCATCGGCATTGTGGCCAGATTAGTAAAAGAAAAGGGGTATGTAGAGCTTTTTTTAGCCTATAAAAAAGTGATTGAAATATTTCCCCACGCGGTGCTTTTGGTGATAGGAGCGGCTGATGTGCAAAAAAAAGACAGCTTAAATCCCGATATGGTAAAAAATTTCGGGATAGAAAAAAATACGATATTTTTGGGGGAAAGAACTGATATTGTAGAGCTTTATTCTGTTATGGATATATTTGTGCTGCCGTCGTATAGAGAAGGTTTCCCCCATAGCATTATGGAGGCCTCGGCAATGGCGCGCCCGGTTGTCACTACCGATGTGAGAGGATGTCGCAATGCGATTGTAAACGGCGTGACGGGAATGTTAGTTCCACCCAGAAATTCAAAAGAACTGGCCAAAGCTATTATCAGTCTTTTGTCAGATTCCCAAAAAGCAAAAGCCATGGGCCAAGCCGGCAGGAAAAAAGCGGAAAGGGAATTTGATAAAAATATTCTTTTGCAAAAAATGGAGGTAAAAATTAATGAGTTGATTAACCAATGATCATTGTTTTAGCTCAAAAAAAAGACGCGCTTACCATCGCAAAAATACATAAGGCTGAAATTGGCGCGGGTTTTTTGAGCTCTTTGAGCATCGCTTTTCTTACGAGATTTTATCAGGCTCTGATAGAATCAAAAAGCAGTTTTTGCGTCGTCGCCAAGGAACAAAATGAACTGGTAGGTTTTATCGCCGGAGTTTCTAATATGGATACATTTTATGCGTATTTTCTTGGGCACTATTTTTTCCAATCATTTTTCATCCTTTTGCCCAGCATTTTTTCTTCTTTCAAAAAGATATGGGAAGCGCTGCGTTATCCCACAAAAGAACAATCATTGCCTAAAGCGGAGTTGTTGACAATTGCCATCACTAAAGAGTTCCAAGGAAAAGGGGTGGGAAGCTTGCTGCTGCCAAAGTTTGTTGCCGAAATGAAAAAAAGGAATGTCGGTATTTTTAAAGTGGTGGTTGGCCAGCAGTTAGCCAATGCGATAAAATTCTATGAAAAAAATAACTTTATATTTTTACAAAACACCACTATCCATGGCAAAGATGTATCAAAAGTATACACATATCATATCAACACATGAACATTCTCTTTTATTTTTTAGTACCCCTTTTTACTGGCATCATTGCCACTTTCCTTTTAACGAAGTTTTCAGAAAAGACTCATTTTTTAGTTGATGTGTCGGAAGGAGATGTTTTAAAAATCCATAAAAAAAATATTCCGCTTTTGGGAGGTCTGGCCATGCTGGTTGCCTGGCTGGCGGGCGCGATCTTGGTATGGCGCCCGGGTTTTCATTGGTATATTATCACGATTACTGCAGGGCCTTTGATGGTATTCCTTCTTGGTTTTTATGATGACTTGAATTGGAAGCATATTTCTACAACAAAACCGATGCAAAAATTTATCCTTCTGCTTTTGTGTGCCCTCATCGGGTCGGCGGTATTATTATTTGCCGGAATTTCTTTTCGTTTTTTGCCGTATTACGCTATTTCTTTGTTCCTGGGTTTTGCCTATATTTTTGTCTGCATCAATGCTGTTAATTACCAAGACGGGATGGATGGGCTAGCTGGCGGCTTGGCGATTATTTCATTTTTGGGGTTTAGCTTGTTGAGCGTAGTCGCTTACAATGGTTTTACGCTGATGATTTCCATAATTGCCTTGGGCGGAGTCACGGCATTTCTATGCTTTAATTTCCCACCGGCCAAAATTTTTATGGGGGACTCCGGCGCTTATCTATTAGGATTTATTCTCACGCTTGACGCAATGATGTTCTCTAAACCCTATAATATTTTCAGCATCATCGGGCCAGTTTTCATCATTGGCTTGCCTATTTTTGACGGAGTATTTACTAATATCAGAAGGCTGGCCACCAGAAAATCCATCTTTTTAGGCGACCGATCGCATATGTATGATAAGTTTTTGCAAAAAGGGTATTCCACCAGAAAAACGTTGGCCATGTGCTATGCCCTGCAAATCGTGTTGGTTATCGCTGGGGTAGTAATATACAAACTTTGAAATCATTTCGTAGTTTACAATACCGTTATACCCTATTTTCCAAACGTTTGGAAAATAGGGTATAACGCAGTGCATAAAAAATCTCCGCAAACAGCGATGAGCTTCCCTTTTTTCTTGCTGGGTTTTTTATTGATTTAAGCTGGAAATTTGATAGTATTTAGATAATATGTATAATATTCCGCTTTCAAAACCAGATATTACTGATGCAGAAAAAAATGCTGTATTAGAAGTATTAAATAGTTCAAAATTGGCGTTGGGCCCCAAGTTGTCGGAATTTGAAAAAGTGGCCGCAAGTTTCGTTGGTGTCAAATATGCCGTGGCGGTAAATTCCGGAACCAGCGGCTTGCATTTAATTATAAAAGCTTTGGGCATTAAAAAAGGAGATGAAGTCATTACCACGCCTTTTTCTTTTGTTGCTTCTGCCAATTGCATACTATATGAAGGGGCCACACCCGTGTTTGTAGATGTTGATAAACATGCTTTTAATATTGATGTTTCAAAAATAGAAGAAAAAATCACCAAATACACTAAAGCTATTTTAGCCGTTGATGTATTTAGCCATCCCGCTGACTGGGACGCGTTAAAAAAAATTGCCAAAAAACATAAGTTTTTTTTGATTGAGGACTCTGCCGAAGCATTGGGTTCTGAATATCAAGGCAAAAAATGCGGCAGTTTTGGTGATGCGGCGGTGTGTGCCTTTTATCCCAATAAGCAAATAACAACAGGAGAAGGCGGCATCATTTTAACCAATAATAAAAAAATAGCTGAATTCTGCCGAAGTTTTGCAAACCAGGGCAGAAAAATCAAAGGTGGTAAATGGTTGGAACATGTAAGGTTGGGGTATAATTACCGGCTTGATGAAATGAGTTGCGCTTTGGGCATAGCTCAAATGAAAAGGATTAAGGAAATAGTGCAAAAGAGAGGAAGAGTTGCTGGTTGGTACTACGAAAAATTAACAAGCATCAAGGATGTTCAAGTTCCCCACATCAGCAAAGACAGTAAGTTAAGCTGGTTTGTGTATGTGGTGAAGTTATCAAAAAAGCTGGCGGGCAAAAAAAGGGACATGATTATTAAAAGTATGGCAAGGCGGGGCATCCATTGCTCAAATTATTTCTCACCCATACACTTGCAGCCGTTTTATAAAAAAGAATTCGGGTATAAAAACGGGGATTTTCCCATCGCCGAAAATATCGGAAAAAGAACGCTGGCCCTACCATTTTTCAATAATCTCACAGAAGAAGAGGTTAATAGTATCGTAAAGAATATGAAAGAAGTCATTGATGAATTTATTTAAAAAAACCGCAATAAAAAGAACGCTATTTTTTGTGTGCGCCGATGTTTTTTTCGTCGCTAGTTCGGTGTGGCTGGCTTTTATGGCAAGGTTTGACGGAAATATTCCAGCGCAATACGACTCTTTTATCGTAAGGATTATTGTGTTAGCGGTTATTTTTATTATCCCAGTATTTTATTCCCAAAAACTGTATTCTTTTTCCTGGTCGTATGTGGGCGCTAGTGAATTAGTATCGTTGTTTAAAGCAACTACCATCTCTTTTTTATTTTTAAGCGCGGCTATTTTTATATCGCATTATTTTCCTCATTTTTTAAATTTTCCCAGGTCAACTATTTTTATCAGCTACCTGTTGGTATTTATTTTTTGTAGCGCCCTGCGTCTTGCTAAAAAAGTTTATTTTCAAATAAAAGGATTTGCAGGACTTGCGAGCAAAGAAAGGACGTTGATTGTGGGAGCAGGAGACGCTGGTGAACAGATCCTAAGGAATATCCTATCTATGAAAGCGGGAATTTATTTTCCCGTCGGATTTGTTGATGATAGCCCCATGAAGCAGAACATTAAGATACACGGAGTAAGGGTTCTGGGAAAAATTTCAGATATTCCCGATATTGTGGGAGCGCATGATATTAAGCAAGTAGTCGTTGCCCTTCCTTCTGCCAATAATAAGATCATAAAAGATGCAGTTGAATTAGCCAGGAAATCAGGTGTGAGAAAAATTAAAATAGCTCCGCCGCTAGGTGAAATTATCAGAGGAGAAGTTTCGCTTAAAAATTTAAAAGATGTAGACGCAGATGATCTTTTAGGCAGGGATGCCATAGCTTTGGACAAAAAACAAATAGAAAACTTTATAAAAGATAAGGCAGTTTTAATTACGGGGGCCGCGGGTTCTATTGGGGGCGAATTATCCAGGCAGATTGCAAAATTCAGCCCATCTTTGCTATTATTGCTAGACCAAGACGAAACAGGAATATTTAATATTTCAGAAGAAATAAAAGACAAGTTCCCGAGGCTGGGCATCAGGCCTTTTGTAGCCGATATCACCGATAACAACAAAATTAATATCATCTTTAAGGAATTTGGGCCAAAAATAGTTTTTCATGCCGCAGCCTATAAACACGTACCTTTAATGGAAGCTGATTGTTACGAAGCGGTGAAAAATAATATTTTTGGAACAAAGACGCTAGTTGATGCGAGTTTGAAGTACCATATAGAAAAATTTGTTTTCATATCAACCGATAAAGCCGTAAATCCTACTTCGGTCATGGGAGCTACCAAAAGAATCGGGGAAATGATTTGCCAAGCATATAATCAAGAAAATAAAACAAAATTTATTTCGGTAAGATTTGGGAATGTGTTAAATAGCCGGGGAAGTGTCATACCTACCTTCAGGGAGCAAATTAGGAAAGGAGGGCCAGTCCAGGTTACCCATCCTGACATGAAAAGGTACTTTATGTTAACTTCAGAAGCCTGCCTCTTGGTGATGCAGGCGGGAGCCATGGGCCAGGGTGGGGAAGTATTTGTGCTGGACATGGGTAAACCCGTAAAGATTTTAGATCTGGCAAAAGAAATGATCAGGTTGTCTGGTTTTAAGCCAGATAAAGACATAGCAATTGTTTTTTCCGGAATAAGGCCCGGAGAAAAATTGTTTGAAGAAATTCTCACCGCAGAAGAGGGAATTGTTTCTACTCAACATGAGAAAATCTTTGTGGCAAAGTTATCCTTTCCCTATGACCATAGTTTCACTGATGCTTTTGAAGAATTAGAACGTGCCGTCATGGATCATCACCAAGAAGATATTATAGGTGTTATGAAAAAAATATTACCCACCTATAAATAAGAGGTCTCCAAAAAGCCCTGCCAAATACTTGATTTGGTATACAAATGGGAATTCAAGGGATATACGTCTTTTCAAAAGTTTGGTAGAATACCTTGAAAGCATTTCGTAATTTAGGGTAGAATAAGAATGCCGTAAATGTAGAACAATATATATATAATTAATAATGGCTTGATTTTAAATTAATTTTCTATGCATGTAGATGTATGTAATAAAAAATCAGCCTTACAATATGGAATGTCAAGTATGTAATTTTAACAATCCAAAAGCAACCGTAACCGCAATAATTATTAAAGATAATAAGCTTTTTTTACTAAAAAGAAACCAAGAGCCTTTTATGGGGCAGTGGGATTTGCCCGGGGGGTACATGAGTGGAGAAAAAGAGACACCACGAGAAGCATTAAAAAGAGAAATTAAAGAAGAATTTGGAATAGCTGATGTTATGTTGACTTTTATTAAAAATATTCCAGGGCCATCACCGTGGAAAGATAAAAAATACGCTACCCTAAATAACTTTTATCTAACAGAAATGAGCGGGCAAATACATCTTAATGAAGAAAATAGTGAATTTAGCTATGTTGACCTAAAAAGTATTAATCCAAAAGATATCGCCTTCCAAACCAATCAAAAGATGGTTGCATGGCTTAAAGAACATTTTATTTTTGACTTGGAGAGAGTGAAGAAATTAATACATCAACTAGATTCATCAGCTTCTTTTAATGAACAGTATCTTTATAAGGCAATGCTTGATGGGTTTATTGCTAAAATATACGATGGAGGAAAACTGGTGGGAATGGGGTGGATTTTCCCGCGACAAACCCTTTTGCGCAGGCAAGCTGTGGTAGAAGATATGATTGTAGACAGCGCTTATCGGGGCAAAGGATACGGGCAGAAAATACTTTTAGAGCTTTTAGATTGGGCAAAAAAAGAGCATATAGACATGGTTGAGCTAACGACAAATCCTGCAAGGATAGCGGCTAATGAGTTATATAAAAAAGTGGGATTTACCTTGCATCCAACCAATCATTATCTGTATAATACCCTAAACCACAAAATGCCAGAGTAACTGAAAGTTTTGAGCTCGGGAAAGCATTTCGTGATTCAGAGTATAGAGTTTAGAATACGTTATTATGAATTTTTTAAGTCTTCGCAAAAAGACATTGTTAGTTTCAGCGGTTTTTTTCTTTTTATTGACCGGCTCTGCTTTTGCTGCTAGTCCAAAAGAAACGCTTAATTTTAACGTGGATAAAAATTACGATGCCAGCGCGCGATCGCAAATTCCCGCAACCCTGGTCAAAACTACCTCCAGCTTGTATTTTTATGTAGAAACGAGTTGGTGGGACGCGCAAACCCCGGGTAAAAAAAGCGAAATCTTAGCTGATCTAGATGCAGTGTCGCTAGAATTTGGCAACAATATTTATCCTAAGTTAACGTCGGTCTATGGAAGTGAATGGAAGCCGGGCGTTGATGGCGATAATAAAATTACCATTTTATTTGAGTCTATTAATAGTAATCTTGGCGGATATTTCCGCTCACAAGACGAGTATATCAAGCTGCAATCACCCGATTCAAACGAACGCGAAATGCTGTATTTGCCCATTGCCCAAATTGATAGCTCGCAACTAAAGGTATTTTTGGCGCATGAATTTGTCCATCTTATCGTATTTAACCAAAAGGATAGGCTGCAGGGAGTTTCTGAAGAAGTTTGGCTTTCTGAAGCGCGGAGTGACTATGCCTCAACCATTTTAGGATATGACGATCTGTATCAAGGCAGTAATTTGCAACGAAAAGTGCAGGATTTTTTAGTCCAGCCCAGCAATTCTTTAACCGAGTGGCAAAATATAAAATATGATTATTCGGCTGAAAGTTTGTTTACCCATTATTTGGTTGACCACTATGGTATCGGCGTATTAGCTAATTCTTTAAAATCCAAATTGGTCGGTATTCCCAGCCTTAATGAAATTCTTTTAAAAAATGGCGCTAAAGAAGACTTTTCTCAAATCTTTACCGATTGGACCGTTGCCGTAGTATTCAATGATTGTTCCGCAAGCTTGAGATATTGTTACCTCAACCAAAATTTAACGAATCTCAAAATAAATCCAACCCTTAATTTTTTGCCCATCGTAGGCAACAGTTCTCTATCGGTGACTAACATTACCAAAAATTGGTCTGGCAACTGGCAAAAAATTATTGGCGGCAATGGAAATTTAAGCCTTCAGTTTTCAAGTTTGGCGGGGCTTGATTTTAAAGTTCCCTACATTATTTTTGACAAAGATAACCACTCCTCAATAAAATTTTTAACCCTTGATAAGAATGAAAAAGGCCAGATAGATATCAAAAACTTTGGGACACAGTATACCTCATTAATCATCATACCTTCGCTGCAAACAAAAGTTTCCGGCTTTGAAGGGTTGGAACTAACCTATCCGTACACCTTCACGGTCTCAATTACGGGTTCTGTTCCAGAGGAGGACCGGTTGCTCATACAAAAACTGCTCGCCCAAATCGATTCTTTAAAAAAACAAATTGCTGCCATCCTCCAGTCTGGTAATAGTGGAGGGCACGGTAACGCTGTATGTGCCCAAATATCCAGCAACCTGTATTTAGGAGTTTCTAATAAAGAACAAGTAAGCTGCCTTCAGCAATTTTTAGCATCAGAGGGCAGTGATATCTATCCTGAAGGATTTGTGACTGGGAACTTCGGACCCTTAACAACCATGGCCGTAATCCGTTTCCAAGAAAAGTATCCTTCAGACATTTTAACACCCGTAGGGCTTTCAAAAGGCACGGGGTTTGTCGGTACGTTGACAAGGCAGAAAATTAACCAACTCCTGGCACCATGAAAAACCCTGTTTTCAAAGTTCTAGAAGAACATCTCCCCGGGGTGCAAAAAAATGTATTGCTCAAACATCATACTACCTTCAACATCGGCGGACCAGCCGACTATTTTTTCATTGCAAAAAAAAATGAAGATGTCATCTGCGCTATTGCTACAGCAAAAAAAATAAAGGTACCCTTTTTTATTTTTGGCGGCGGAAGCAACCTTTTGGTCTCTGATAAAGGGCTTGAAGGATTAGTGATAAAAATCCAATGCACTACATGGTCCTTGAAACAAAAAAATATGATAGTTTCAGATGCTGGAGTTTCGATGAAGGATTTGGTCAATTTTTCAACAACCGAGGGGTTAGCAGGATTGGAATGGGCGGGAGGTTTGCCGGGGACTTTTGGAGGAGCCATTAGAGGAAACGCGGGAGCTTTTGGCGGAGAAATCAAAGACGCTATTTTATATGTGGAGGCTCTGGATAACAACTCAACATTGAGGAAATTATCTAACCAGCAATGCCAATTTTCATACCGGTCTTCAATATTTAAAAAGAAAAACTGGATAGTGCTTTCTGCAGCGATGCGATTTAAAAAGGGGGATAAAAAAAATCTTAAAGCCGTTGCAAATGCACATATCAAATACCGTAAAGAAAAGCATCCCTTAGAATATCCGAACGCGGGAAGCATATTTAAAAACGTGGATGTTAAAAAAATTTCTCCAAACATCCAAGAGCTTTTCAAGGACAAGGTAAAAAAAGACCCCTTTTTAATTGTACCTGCGGCCTGGTTCGTTATTGGAGCCGGTTTGGCCGGCAAAAAAATGGGCCGAGTCCAAATTTCTAAAAAACACTCAAATTATATGGTAAATTTAGGTGGAGCCAAAGCAAAAGACGTCATAGCATTAATAGCGTTTGTAAAAAAAGCGGTCAAAAAAAAGTATGGCGTAACCTTGGAGCAAGAAGTGCAATTTTTAGAAAACTAAGGTACTGTTAAGATATGAACATCATTACTAAAACAAAAAATGTTGAGCTTACAGATTCACTGAAGTCCCTCGTGGATAAAAAAATAGGAGCACTTGCAAAGTTCGTCAAGGTTTTACAAAAAGATGCTGTGGAGGTCTTTGTTGAATTGGAAAAAGAGACTAAGCATCACAGAAAAGGAGACATATTTTTGGCGGAAGCCACCCTTCATTTGCCCGGCAAAAGCTTAGTGGCCAGGTCCCATGGCCAGGACTTAGGCAAAGCGATTTTAAAAATAAAACATGAACTGGAGAGGGAAATAAGAAAATATAAGACCAAAACCGTTGAACTGCCAAGACGTAAATATCGGAAAGTAAAACAGCAGATAGTATGATTAAAACCGCTTAACGCGGTTTTTTTTGTCTGAATACGCTTAGTATATATTATTGGTATAATGACAATAATAGACTGGACTTTGAAAGAACTTCGCCCACGCTTTTTTCTTTGCCAAACCTTGAATCATGAAATGCTTTCTTGGGATTTTCGCCAAATTTGGAAGGTAAAAATAATTATTGTGGATTTTTTACCCAAATTTAGAGAAAAGACCTGAAAGCCGCCTTTTTACGGGGCATGTCGTGGGATTTAGGGTTGTCAAAACTGAGTTTTTTATGTAGAGTAATGCTATGAGTATTTTTACGAAAGTTTTTGGCGATCCCAATGAAAAGTTCATACAAGGTCTCCAGCCAATCATTGAGAGTATTAACGCTTTTGAAGTTAAGGTACCGTCATTATCAGATGCCCAGCTTAAAGAAAAGACTAAGGAATTCAAAGAAAAGTTACAGTCCGGAAAGACCCTAGATGACATTCTGCCCGAAGCGTTTGCGGTGGTTAGGGAGGCAGGAAAACGCACCTTGAACCAGCGCCATTTTGATGTCCAATTAATAGGTGGGATGGTTTTGCATCAGGGTAACATTGCCCAAATGCGGACCGGGGAGGGTAAAACCCTTTCGGCTACACTACCAGCCTACCTTAATGCCCTAGAGGGCCGTGGGGTCCATGTGGTTACCGTAAACGACTATTTAGCCAAAAGGGACATGGTATGGATGGGGCAGATATACGGGGCTTTGGGCCTTACGGTAGGATGTATCACTAACACATCAGGATACGTCTACGACGCTTCATATGTAAATAGCAAAAAAGATGCCCTTCGGGATTTGGAGGGTTCCTTTCGCGTATTTGAGAACTATTTAAGGCCGGTGACGCGAAAAGAGGCTTACGACGCTGATATTACCTATGGCACTAACCATGAGTTCGGTTTTGACTACCTAAGGGACAATATGGTTTACGATGTAAGCCAGCAGGTTCAGCGGGGGCATGCTTTCGCTATTGTTGATGAAGTTGATTCCATTTTAATTGATGAAGCGCGGGTTCCACTAATCATCTCGGGGCAGTCAGAGGATGCTACGCAAAAATATTTTCAGTTTGCGGGTGTCGTAGCGCTTTTGCAAAGAGACGAAGACTACACCATTGATGAAAAAATGAAAGCGGTGCATTTTACCGAAGCTGGCCAAAATCGGATTGTAAAAAAATTGGGGAGCGATCCGTGGCTGGAAAATGACATTGTCACTACCCACCAACTAGAGTCGGCGCTACGGGCTAAAACCTTATTTTTGAAAGATCGAGATTACGTGGTAAAACATGGGGAAATTATCATCATTGATGAGTTTACCGGCAGAATGCTCCCAGGGCGTCGCTGGTCTGCAGGACTCCATCAAGCGGTTGAGGCAAAAGAAGGGGTGAAGGTGCAGCCTGAATCCTTAACGTTAGCCACCATTACATTTCAAAACTACTTTCGCCTGTATAAGAAAATATCTGGGATGACCGGCACAGCTTTAACTTCGGCAGAAGAATTTGATAAGGTATATGGCCTAGACGTTGTGGTGGTTCCCACCCATAAACCCATGGTCAGGAAAGATTTTGCCGATAAAGTTTTTAAAACCGAGGAAGGAAAATTTAAAGCAGTGGTACGGGAAATTAAAAGCCTTTGGGAAAAAGGCCAGCCGGTGCTCGTAGGGACGAGGTCAGTTGAAAGAAATGAATACTTGGGGGCGCTTTTACAAAGAGAGGGAATTGCGCACCAAATTTTAAATGCCAAAAACCACGAGCGTGAAGGGGAAATTATCGCCCAAGCGGGGAAAAAAGGATCGGTTACTATTGCCACCAACATGGCTGGCCGCGGAGTTGATATTATTCTCGGTGGTAACCCATCGAGCCCTGAAGATTCACGAGGGGTTAGGGATTTGGGAGGGTTGTATGTCATTGGTACCGAACGCCACGAAGCACGAAGGATTGACAACCAGCTCCGCGGGCGGGCAGGCAGGCAGGGAGATCCGGGATCATCCCAATTTTTTGTTTCATTAGAAGACGACCTCATGAGGATTTTTGGGGGGGATAGGATAAAATCAGTTCTGGAGGCCTTGAAAGTGCCAGACGACGAGCCCATCCAAGCTAAGATGATTTCAGGTGCCATAGAATCTGCCCAAGAAAAAATTGAGGGGTTTAATTTTGACGCAAGGCATCATGTATTAGAATACGACGATGTGATGAACAAGCACCGAGAAATCATATATAAGAAACGCCTGGCGTTTCTTGAAAATCCCAAATCCCAATTACCAAATTCTAGTAAAGTCCAAAATCCGAATTATCAAGATGAAATAATAAAAAAAGAGAAAGAACTGGGAGAAGAAAATTTCAATAATGTAGTAAAATTTGTAGGGTTAAAGGTGATAGACACCTTATGGCAAGACCATCTTTCCAATATGGACCATATGCGTGACTCGGTAAGGTTGCGAGCGTACGGCGGCCAAGACCCCTTGGTAGAATACAAAAATGAGGGCAGAAGGCTTTTCCAGCAGATGTTGGAAGAAATAGATATGGAAATTGCAGACAATATCCTCAGAGCCAGTATTCAGGTCCAGCCTAAAGTTCCCAATTCTCAATTACCAATTCCCAATGGCGGAGTCGGCCGTAACGACCCGTGCCCTTGCGGTTCAGGAAAAAAGTATAAAAAATGCCATGGAAAATAGAAGGGAGGTATCGGTGTTGATACCATATAACATTACCAACGGAAATTTTTCTGTCTATCTTCAAAAGCGAAATAAAAACGCAAAAGTGTTGCCCAGTCACTTTTCCTTTTTTGGTGGTAAAATAGAAGAAGGTGAAAGTGCAAACCAAGCCTTAGAAAGAGAAATCACTGAAGAATTGTGTTTTACACCAACAAGGTATGCTTTTTTAGGTAAGTATTCTTTTACCGAATGGTTGGCGAATATATATTTTTTGAAAGTGAATGACAATTTTGAACAATCAATAACGGTGATGGAAGGGGACTACGGGAAGTTTTTTTCAGAGGACGAGGTAGAAAACGAACCGATGATTTTAGAGGAAGACAAAAAAATTTTAAAAGATTTATATCAATTATTACGAAAAAAACATAATGAAAAAATCTAACATAACTATGGTTGTATTAGTGGCGCTACTGATTGGAGCGGGTTTTTACTTTGAAGATACCATTTTAACAACGTATAACCGTTTTAATAAAAATTTGCAGAATTTTCAGAAAACGGATTTGGGTACCCTTATTAACGAGGTAAAGAAAGAGATTTTTAGCCCAACGCCCCTAAACATCGGGGGTAGGGAAAACAACGCAGTCTTTACCAGAGCTAAAATTATTGCCCAGACGAATTTTCAAAGGTACGATAATGGCAATTTACTTCCCTTGTTTGAAAGTCCAAAGCTTGACGCCGCCGCCAAAGCAAAAGCCGATGATATGTTTAAAAACCAGTATTTTGAACATATTTCTCCGAGCGGGGTTGACCCTGGAGAGCTGGTAAAAACTTTTGGTTACGACTACATCGTGACCGGAGAAAATTTAATTCTGGGAAATTTTAAAGATGAAACGGAAATAGTACAGGACTGGATGAATAGTCCGGGGCATCGAGCTAACATTTTAAACAACCGGTATAGCGAAATTGGAGTGGCAATCACAAAAGGGACATACAAAGGAGAGACGGTTTGGATTGGCGTGCAGGAATTCGGGCTTCCGCTTTCAAGTTGCAGTCAACCAGATTCTGGATTGAAAAACCAAATTGATATCAACAGGAGTAGGTTGGACAGCTTGGCGTTGCGTATTGACCAGAAGAAAGATGAAATTAATAATACCAATCAAAGGTCTGCCCAATATAACGGACTGGTTGATGTGTATAATGCGTTGGTGAAAGAGTATAACGATCTGAACGGTGAAACGAAAAACCTTATTGTTCAATATAACAACCAGGTCAATAATTTTAACCAGTGCGTGGCGGTAGGAAAATAATGCGATGATAATTAAGAAAAAAATTTGGCCAGAATACTTTGATGCAATAGCTTCTGGAAAGAAAAAATTTGAGTTAAGACTTAATGATTTTGAGGTGAACGAAGGGGATACTCTTGTACTTAAGGAATGGGACCCAAGTACCAAAAAATATACCGGGAGAAATGTTGAAAAGAAAGTAACGTACGTGGCAAAGTTTATGATTGATACATTATTTTGGCCAAAAAAAGATATTGAAGAAAAGGGAATACAAATTATGTCATTGGAATAGTTTTGCATGAACCAAAAAATACTTACCCTGGTAATAATCCATAAGGGCGATAAAATATTGCTTGGCTTAAAAAAGCGCGGATTTGGCATCGGCAAATGGAATGGATTTGGAGGAAAAGTTCATGAAGGCGAAGCTATTGAGGAAGCTGCAAAAAGGGAATTGTTTGAGGAATCGGGGTTAACTACTGACTCATTGAAAAAATTAGGAGTACTGGATTTCTCTTGGAAGGCTAAAGAAGGTGTTTTGCAAGTTCATATTTTTAAATCTAATGATGTTAGTGGAGTGTTAACCGAAAGCGAAGAAATGAAACCGCAATGGTTTTTAATAAAAGACATTCCTTATGGAAATATGTGGTCAGATGATAAATATTGGCTGCCGTTGTTTTTGGAAAATAAAAAGTTTAAGGGAACATTTGTTTTTAATGAAAACAACCATGTAGCAGAGTACCAGCTGCACGAAGAATCCTAATTATGCAACTAAAAGCTGACGCAACGATAAAAGAATATCAGCAATTTATAAAAGAGGTGTATGGATTATCCAACGACCGGTATTTTAGTTTGCAAGATATGTTGACCAATGTAGAAAGATTTATGACACGGGCTTTAAAGGGGATTAGGAAGGGTGATAAAGAAAAAACAACGTTAAACCTAATGGTTTCTTTAAGCTGGTTCATGTCCATGATGAACCAGTTGCACATTGATATTGAGCAAGAAGTTTGGAAACGGTTTCCCTATAAATGTTCTTATTGCGGTTCATGCCCTTGTGTGTGCAAGGTGCAGAAAATCCAAACAAGGCAGCCGGTAACCGTTGATGAAAACAAAAGGCCAAAAACCATCGAAGAATTCCAAAAAATGTTTGGTGAAATGTATCCTGCTTTGGGCAGAACCCTAGACCATGCAGGTGTGCACTTGGTAGAAGAAATGGGAGAAGTCGCAGAAGCAATATTAAGTTACCGGGGGAATCGCAATGACGGAGATTTTAAAAATGTTATTTTAGAATCAGCCGACCTTATGTCTTGCATTATGGGCGTATTCAATTCTTTGGAAACTAACTTAGCAAGGGAGCTTTCTTATACCTTTGAAAATAATTGTCATGTATGTAAAAAAGCCCCCTGCGTATGCAGTTTTGCAAATATTATGGATTTTAAGTTTTAAAGTATGCAGGTCAACGCTATTAAAACAAGGGTATTTTTACCTCCCAAAGATGATTTACTTTCTTTAATACAAGAAAGTTTTTTTAGCTTAACATTAAAGGAAAAATCAGTCATCGTTATCACTTCTAAAATAGTGGCTATCTGGCAAGGGAGGTGCATAAAAATGGATTTGGTCAAAAGTAAAGATGACTTAATAAAAAGCGAAGCGGATTTTTACATTGACCGAGATAAGGTGCCCCATGGGTATGTCATATTAACCCTCAAAAATAATATATTGATTCCCTCATCTGGCATTGATGAAAGTAATGCCAATGGATACTATATTTTGTGGCCCGATAAACCGCACCGTGCCGCAAAACAAATACATGCTTTTATTAAGAAAAATTATAAGTTAAAAGAGTTTGGAGTTATTATTTCTGACAGCCATTGCACACCCTTAAAAAATGGGGTCATGGGAATTGCCATAGGATACTATGGATTCTACCCTTTACGCGATTACCGCGGCAAAAAAGATATTTTTGGCCGAACTCTGAAAATGTCTCAAACCAATATTGCAGATTCCATTGCTGCAGCTGCGGTGTTGGTGATGGGTGAAGGGAGGGAGCAAACTCCCTTTGCGGTGGTAGAAGGCGTAGATTCAGTAATATTTAAACAGCCCAAGCAACATATTGACCCCTTGGTGATAGAAAAAAATAATGATATTTATGCGCCCTTGATGAATTCAACTAACTGGAAAAGACATAAGAAATGAAAATAGCAATTGTTTCAGATACCCACGACAATATAGCCAACCTTAATAAAGTCATTGATTTTTTGAATGCGCAAAAAATTGAAGTGATATTACATTGCGGCGATATTTGTACCCAAGAAACGATTAACGAAGCCATAAGAAATTTTCAGGGTAAAATATATTTTGTCAGGGGAAATGGAGATTTTGGGTTAGACGAAGTTCCAGAGACTATGGAATTACAACTTGGGGGTAAGAAAATATTTTTTAACCACTACCCTGATGTTGCCAAAAAAATGGCTGAATCAGGGAAGTACGACCTAGTTTTTTATGGCCATACCCACCGGCCATGGGAGGAAAAAGTAGGAAGTTGCAGATTGGTAAATCCCGGGGAGGTTGCCGGCCAAAGATACAAACCCACCTTTGCTATATATGATACCGAAACTACCCAACTAAAGCTTAACATTTTAGAGAAGGTATAAAATGTAACTAGGAGGAGCGTGTTGATTTTTTTTAGAAGTGCGGTTATAATAAAAAATCTTTTCATCTTATGGCTCAAAAATACTGGATTTTTATAGCAGTATGTGTGCTGGCAGTACTGGCTGGCAATTTTGTATACCCAAATTATTTTGATAAAGGGGTTGATTTTTTAAATGCCAAGTTTTCATGGCACGTGCCGTATTTTTGGTCAAAACCTTATGTGTTGGGGCTTGATTTGCAAGGAGGAGTGAATTTAACCTATCAGGCAGACTTGAGTGCAGTTTCAGATAAGTCAGGGGCTATGCAAGGACTCCGTGATGTCATTGAAAGAAGGGTTAACTTATTCGGTGTATCAGAACCTGTAGTCCAAATTCAAGGGCAAGATAGATTGGTCGTGCAGTTACCGGGTGTCAAAGATGTCCAGCAGGCCATACAGATGATCGGTCAAACTCCCTATTTGGAATTTGACGAGGCGAGGTCTCAGGACGAAACTCAGAAGGTTCTAGACAAGATAAAGGAGGTGCAAGCGGCCCAAGAAAAAAAAGAAGATATCACCAAAATACCAAATTGGGAACTGGCCTTGCAAAACCCTTACATAAAACCTACAGAATTAACTGGAAAATATTTATCAAAAGCAAATGTAACGTTTGATCAGACCACCTATAAACCGCAAATTGAACTGGTCTTTAACGCAGAGGGGGCAAAGCTATTTGAACAAATTACCGCACACAACATCAAAAAACCACTGGCGATTCTTTTAGACGGAGCTTCTATTATAGATACCACCGGCGACGGCAAAATTGACAGTAGTGATCTCTACGCTCCCATTGTACAAGATAAAATAACCGGGGGGAAAGCCGTAATCACCGGAGACATGTCAACCCAAACCGCTAATGATCTTGCACGAAGATTAAATTCTGGAGCCCTCCCGGTAAAAATAGGAAGTCCCATTTTACAGGAAACCGTAGGGCCATTACTGGGAGCCGTTTCACTTCAAAAGTCTCTGCGAGCTGGCATGTACGGCCTCCTTGCCGTCATCATATTCATGATACTATTTTACCGGGTCCCTGGTCTTTTAGCTTCCGTGGCTTTAGTAATGTATGTCGCCCTTGCTCTTTCTCTCTTTAAATTAATTCCCATCACCTTGACGTTGGCAGGTATCGGAGGATTTATTTTGTCTATCGGAATGGCTGTTGACGCCAACATTTTGATTTTTGCGAGAATGAAAGAAGAAATTAAACAAGGGAAAGAAATCTCATTGGCGATTTCTGAAGGATTTAAGAGGGCGTGGCCGTCCATACGAGACAGCAATATAAATTCTCTTATCGTCTGCGCAATTTTGTTTATTTTTTCGACATCGTTCATTAAGGGGTTTGCCCTCACTTTGTCACTCGGTGTTTTAGTAAGCCTTTTTTCAGCTATTTTCATCACGCGAATCTTACTGATGGTTTTTGTAGGCCCAACCTTAAAAAAAGTTAAGTGGCTATTATAGATATGTTCCCATTCACAAAGTATTCAGCATTATACTACATTTTTTCCGGTATTCTCATCATTGCCGCCATCGTTTTTTTGGTGCTGTTTGGATTAAAATTTGGCATTGAATTTACCGGTGGGAGCGCTATGGAAATTGATTTTGTCCAAAAAAGGCCCGGCAACGACGAAATTTCAAAATCCCTTGCCAGTTTCAACTTGGGAGAAATCATTATCCAGCCCACTGGCAGTAATGGAGCCGTCTTGCAATTCAAGGGGATTGATGAAACTACTCACCAACAAGTTCTCTCGGCATTGAACACCGTGTCTCCCGTGCAAGAGAAAAGTTTCCAATACATTGGTCCTTCGATAGGACAAGAGCTAAAAAATAAAACAGAAATAGCCATTGGGCTGGCTTTGTTGGCAATCACCTTGTATATTGCCTTTGCATTCCGCAAAGTTTCGAAGCCTGTCGCCTCATGGAAATATGGAGTCACTTCGTTAATCGCCCTCTTCCATGATATTTTAATTCCTTTGGGCGTGTTTTCTCTTTTGGGGAAGTTTTACAGTGTTCAAATCAGCATCCCTATTATTGCGGCTTTATTAACCATCCTTGGTTTTTCCGTCCATGACACCATTGTTATTTTTGACCGAATCAGGGAAAATATTTTGAGAAGGGGAATGGGTCAGTTTCAAGAAACGGTTGATTGGAGTTTGAACCAAACAATTGGCAGGTCCATTAGTACGGTAATTACGGTATTACTCGTAATGTTTTCGTTATTCTTTTTTGGCGGCCAAACCCTTACATATTTTTCGCTGGCATTGATTATCGGTATTACCTCTGGGGCATATTCTTCTATTTTCATCGCGAGCCCTTTATTGGTTACCTGGAAAAATTGGGATGAAAGAAGGGATGATAAAAAAGGCAGGTAAAGTGGTACGTAGAGCCATTATTGGCAAAAGGTAGTGATAATGCTTGACATATCTTTATGCCTGTGGTAAACTCTGGTAATAATCCTAAATAGCCTTAAAAACTGCTATTTTGCATAATATTAAGAGTATGAATAAAACTAACTACCCACAAATTTACGCAAAACTTACCAAAGGTTTATCTCCTAAAACTAAGGACATTTTTGATAGGCGTTTTGGTGTAAAATCAGGTAAGGTAGAAACACTTGAATCTATTGGTAAGACACTGGGGATTACTCGAGAAAGAGTGCGCCAAATAGAGGAGGTGGGTTTTAACTTTGTAAGAAAAAATCATAAAGAAACCTTAGATAAAGTATTTGCAGAGTTGAATGCGTACTTTGAGGAACAAGGAGGTTTTAAGAAAGAAGAAATCGTCCTTTCAGATTTTGGAGGTGCGAAAAATAAAGCTTATGTGTTGTTTTTCCTCACGTTAGGAGACCAGTTCTCTAGGGTGTGTGAGAAGAAAGATTACCATTACTTTTGGTCAGCCTTGCAAGACCCCGAAAAGAAAGTAAAAGATACCTTAAATCTCTTGGTTTCAGATTTAGAGAATTATGGCAACCTCTTACTAAAGGGGGAGTTGCTTGCTAATTTTGCCTCTCAACGTAACTTAAATGAGCAGGCCTTGGATTCTTACCTTGAGGTTTCGAAGAAAATACAGGCAAACAAAGAGGGCAAGCTTGGCCTGATTGAGTGGCCTGAAATACGACCAAGGAGCGTAAAAGATAAAGCCTTTTTAGTGTTCAAGAAGCATAAGAAACCATTGCACTTCAGGGAAATTACTTCGTTCATAGATAAACTAGAATACAACCTCCCTAATAAAAAGACCCATCCTCAAACGGTTCATAATGAACTTATTAAGGACCCTAGGTTTGTCTTGGTAGGCAGGGGAATGTATGCCTTGGGTGAATGGGGCTACAAACCGGGAACCATAAAGGATGTGATTGAAAGTGTATTGAAAGAGAAGCCACAACTAGCCAAAGATGATATCGTAAAAGAAGTGCTCGCTCAACGATTAGTTGAAAAGAACACGATTCTCATCAAACTTAACAACAAAAAATATTTTCAAAAAGATGCTAACGGAAGATATTTTTTGGTCCAAAACCAGGTATCGTAAACTAAAAACGACCTTACAAAGGTCGTTTTTAGTTTGGGCCATGGCAACATTTTTCGCTTGAGCATAGAGCATGTGCTGATTATTTACTTTTCCCTTGCTAGCAATTATAATTAAGGGTGTATGGTACCATATTTTCTTTGGGGAACTATTATTCTGCTCGTGGCAACCACAATTTTCTATGTTGTCTTTTTTTCGTTAGTCTACTATTGGAGAGAGAGAAAGGAGAATTTTATTATCGTACCCGCCCTCTACACCTTTGAGTTTTTTATCACCGGTTTTGTCATTATTTCTGTTGTTGCCATTTTCTTGCAGTATTTACCCGATATTATAAACCTAGCGAGCTAACATACATCTATCATGCCAACATTAACTGATTATTTCTTCTGGTTGAGGCCAGTTAATACTATTTTACTGGGTTGTTTTTGGTGGGTTCTTTTAATGCTGGTTGTTTTTTTTGTTCCGTTTTTAAGGGTTTGGTGGTGGATCTTTTTCCCCATGTTCCTTTACCTGGAGTTGAGGGTTTTGTACCTGTGGTGGCTGAACTGGGATTATTGTTATGCGGAAAAGAGCTGGGTTATGCTGGAAATAATCCCGCCCAAGGAAGTGTTGGTGCCGTTAAAAGCCATGGAAGATATTTTTACCAACATGTGGGGACCGCTTTACTTTCCTGCTAATTGGAGAGAACAGTGGTGCGAAGGGGAGCTAGCCGACGGCCCTGGCTGGATGTCTTGGGAGATAGCCAGCATTGAGGGGAAGTTGCATTTTTATATCCGGGTACTGCAAGACTATCGGATGACTTTGGAAACCGCCTTATATGGACACTATCCAGAATTAGAAATTCACGAGGTGCCAGATTACACCCAAAATGTTCCCCAAAATATTCCTAATGAAGAGTGGAACGTGTACGGGGAAGATTTCATATTAGGCAGGCCGTCACCCTATCCCATAAGGACCTTTGAGAAATTTTTTGAACCCCAGGGAGAAAAAATTTCGGCCGAAGAAAAAAGAATAGATCCTATATCTTCTCTTCTGGAATTAATGTCAAGATTGGGTCCGGGGGAACAGTTTTGGCTGCAGTTTGTTACCATATCGGTATCAGACAAAGAAGAGCCGGCCTTTAGGCAGGAAACCGACGATATCATTGCAAAACTATCAAAGCGTCCCGTAAAACACACGAAGACATTTTTAGAAGAAATAATGGAAATGATGTTTCACTTGATTTATGGTCCTAAGAAAGAGGGGTCGGGTGAGAAAGCGACTTACAAATGGATTGAATCAGCCAAAACCGAGGAAGGGAATGATAGGGAAATGGTGCTCACCCCCGGCGAAAGGGAAATGATGACCGAAGTTGAAAATAAGTCAAAGAAGCCGATATTCAGAACCAACATCCGCGGAGTGTACGTTGCCAGGCGGGAAAACTACAAATCTGCCCATAGGATTCTTACCAGGTCATACTTTGCCCACTTTCAAACCCAAAATTTAAACTATTTGGTGTTTTCCAAAGTAACCAGGCCCAAAACCCATTATTTTTTCCGCAAAAGCATCCCCTTTATAAGAACCAGGAGGATGTTCCGCAATTTCATCTTACGATTTACTCCACTTTTCCCAGACAGGAGGAGAGAATTGGCCCTTTTAAATACGGAGGAGTTAGCAACATTGTATCACTTCCCGTTAAAGATTACGGGATTGGTGGCGCCTACAATGGCTCGGGTTGAGTCCAAGAAGGGCGGTCCGCCCCCGAATTTGCCTGTAGAATAGAGCAAAGGCGAGTAAACTATAGTTTTATGGATAATCATACATCACCAACATTTTTTGGCCTCACGTCCTTTCGTAACCAACGGAAGAAATTTGGCATAAAACAGGATGACCGAAGGAGGCATTTTTACACGATTGGCAAAACCGGCATGGGCAAGTCAAACCTCATGGAAAACATGGCCATTCAGGATATTCAAAACGGAAATGGCTTGGCCTACGTTGACCCTCACGGAGAAGGGGCCGACAAACTGTTAGATTTTGTGCCACCAGAAAGAATTAAAGATGTGGTTTTTTTAAATCCTGCGGATTTGGATTTTCCCATAGCCTTCAACGTTATGGAAAAGGTTGATTTTAAATACCGCCACTTGGTGGCGGGCGGATTGATGGGCGTATTTAAAAAAGTGTGGCCGGATGTATGGTCAGCAAGGATGGAGTACATTTTGAACAATGCCATTTTAGCCCTTCTGGAATACCCTGATTCAACTCTGCTTGGGGTCAACAGGATGTTGGCCGATCCAGAGTACCGAAAGGAAGTAGTTTCAAAAATTACTGACCCCATCGTCAGGTCCTTTTGGGTAACCGAGTATGCCAGGTACACCCAGCGCTATGAAATAGAGGCAACCGCGGCCATACAAAACAAGGTTGGTCAGTTCGTTTCCAATGCTTTAATAAGAAATATTATCGGCCAGACAAAGTCCACCATTAACATGAGAAATATCATGGACGAAGGCAAGATACTTATTTTGGATTTATCAAAAGGTAGAATCGGCGAAGACAACTCGCGGCTTTTAGGGGCGTTGTTAATCACTAAGTTACAACTGGCGGCGATGTCCCGCGTTGATATCCCAGAAGAAACGAGAAAAGATTTTTACCTGTACGTGGATGAATTCCAAAACTTTGCGACCGAGTCTTTTGCTAATATACTGTCCGAAGCAAGGAAGTATAGGTTAAATCTTATTGTAGGACATCAATACATTTCTCAAATGGATGAAATTGTTCGTGACGCCGTGTTCGGCAACGTGGGGACCTTGGCTGTCTTTCGCATCGGAGCCGAAGACGCCGAATTTTTGGAGAAAGAATTCTCTCCTGAATTCACCGCTGAAGATTTAGTTAACTTAAGCAAGTATAATATCTATTTAAAACTCATGATTGATGGAGTAGCTTCCCATCCTTTTTCAGCGGAGACGCTTCCTCCGCCGATTCCTCTTTCAGAATCAAATAGAAGCAAGATTATTCAGGCGTCGAGGGACAGGTATGGCATAAAAAGGGAATTGGTTGAAGAAAAAATTACTGCTTGGACGGGAGCTATGCAGGTTACGTCTTCGCCTAAACCAACTGACATAGGTAAAGCTAATAGACCCAGTACAGCCCCCCTTAATAGTTCTCTAGAACAGCCTACGCTGTATGATGCTATTTGTTCGGTGTGTGGAAAACCCACCAAGACCATTTTCCAACCCCAAGAAGGCAGGCCGGTATACTGCAAGTCTTGCCTGAAAAAAATAAAAAATGCGGGAAAAACCTTCAATCAGCAGGGAACTCTCAAAGAACAAACCAACACTCAAGAGTCATTTTTGCGTACCCCAGAAAAACCTGAATCATTAAAAATAGGAAACATTCCGTTCCATGCGCCAAGGAAAAAATTAGAAACCGTTCTGCCTCAAGAAGCAGGAAAAGTAAGAAGAAAAGAAATCAACTTGTCTGAACTCAAAAAAGCCTTGGAAGCGTCGTTAGGGTCAGTCCCAAAACTTCCTAGTAAAGAGACGGCAAAAAATGTGGATGCTGTTCCTTCGTCCGCTGATTCTCCAAAAAAAGAATTAGAACCTACGATTAATAACAACGTCCAAAAGCCCCCTCCTCAAGACCATTCTGACCTGCAGAAAAATAATAAAAAAGGGGTTATTCAACCGGGTCAAAAAGTCAATTTATAGCCCTAAGTCCATTTACAGAAAACTAATATCCTTAGTTTTTTGCATTAATGCTCAACGTATGAAAAATGTAAGAGAGCTTGAGGTAACCAATAAAAAAGTGTTAGTAAGGTGTGATTTTGACGTGCCATTGGATGAACAGGGAGAAATGTTAGATGACTTTAGGATTAAAGAATCCCTGCCAACAATACAATACTTAGTGGAAAACAAGGCAATGGTTATTTTAATGGGTCACCTTGGGAGGCCTGAAGGTGTTGTGGTTGAATCTTTACGGTTGACACCCATACGAAAAAAGTTAGAGGAATATTTGCAAAGTAACGTTATGCAACTGTCAGATTGCATAGGTCCAGAAGTTGATGATGCAGTGAGTAGCATGAAACCAGGCGAAATAATTCTGTTAGAAAATGTCAGATTTCACAAAGAAGAAACCGAAAACGATAAAGCATTCGCAAAAAAATTGGCATCGTTGGGAAACCTTTATGTTAACGACGCTTTTGCGGATTCCCATCGTACTCATGCATCAATCGTAGGCATTTGTGAATTTCTGCCTTCGGTGGCCGGACTCACCTTACAAAAAGAAGTAGAAGTGCTAAGCAATGTGATAGAAAGTCCAAAGGCTCCATTGGTCGTAATCATCGGCGGTAATAAAGTGGAGGGTACTAAGGCAAAACTCATCAGTACATTTTCTGAAAGCGCGTTGGCCGTTATTGTTGGCGGGTTGATCCAAAAAGAAATCATAGAAAACAGCATACCTATTGCCCATCCTGAAAAAATACTGGGGCCAGTTGACTCCTTAGATGCGCCAGACATCAGCGAAAATACCGCCGCAATTTTTAGAGAAAAAATACTCATGGCAAAGATGATAGTCTGGAACGGCCCCTTCGGAAAATTTGAAGATGCCCGTTACAAAAAAGGCACTTTGGCAATCGCTCAAGCCATTATTGAAAGCGGGGCATACTCGGTAGTTGGAGGAGGTCAAACGGTTGAATTTTTACATAGAGAAGGTATACTATCCAAATTCAGCGCCGTGGTAACCGGCGGTGGGGCAATGTTGACATTTCTAAGCGGAGAGGAATTGCCCGGATTAAAAGCGCTAAAATAAGATATGGATTCCAAAATAAAAAATATTGTTGAAGCGGCTGAAAGGATACAAGAAGCGGTAAAAAATAACGAGCGTATTATTATTTACGGTGACTCTGACTTGGATGGTATCGCTTCAGCGGTAATCTTAGAGGAAGCCATTAAAAATTTAGGTGGCAAGATTGACGTGGTGTTGTTTCCCGACCGAGAAAACGATGGCTATGGAATTAACCAAAAAGCCTTGGATTTTTTGCAAGATAAGGCTCCTGCTCTTTTTATTGCGCTGGACTTAGGAATTGGCAATATAAAAGAAATTGCTATGGCAAACGCCATGGGTTTTACGGTAATTGTCATTGACCACCACGAAATCTTACAGGGTATTCCAGATGCAAAGATCGTAGTTGATCCTAAGCAAAAAGATGATATCTCCGAGTGCACTCACTTGGCAAATGCCGGCCTTACCTTTAAACTCGCAGAAGAAATATTGGGTAAAAACTTATCTTCACAATTGAAAAACAGTTTTCTGGAATTAGCAGCGTTGGCCACTATTTCGGACATGGTCCCCCAAGTGAAAGATAATAAGGTGTTTATTGAGGAAGGGTTGAGATCGTTAAAAAATACCTTTCGTCCCGGACTGCGTGCATTTTTAGACTTGCTGGGTGAAGGAGAAGTATTATCAGGGGGATTTTATAAGGTTATTTCGGCCTTAAACGCCGGAGAATCGCGCGACTTTAAAAATGAATCGTATGTATTACTGACCAGTTCGTCTTATGAAGAGTGTATGGAATTAGTCCAAATGTTGATTGCTAAAACCCAGTATAAGCAGCAAAAAATTAAAGAAATTACCGAAGAAGTAGAAAGGAGAACTTCTCAAAGACCATCCTCGCCCATAGTCTTTGAGGGTGATCCTGCATGGAGGCTAATGTTGGCGGGGCCGGTAGCGTCCATTATTTATTCAAAATACGACAAGCCTACGTTTATTTACAAAAAAGGTGATAGTGAGTCTTGCGGTTCGGTGCGAAGTCCAAAAGATACAAACTCTGTTGATGCTATGAAATCTTGTGCTAACCTTTTAATTACCTACGGCGGCCACGCCCAGGCCTCAGGATTTAGGTTGAAAAATGAAAATTTAGAAAAGTTTAAGCAGTGTTTAGTGGATTACTTTAAAAAATAAAGGGTATTAACTCTGTATTGCCTGCGACGTTTGATAATGAAAGAATTGCCACTCTTTCATTATCTGCACTATCCTCGGCAATAAATAGTATATGAAAAAGATTATCATTTACACTGATGGAGGATCTAGGGGCAATCCCGGCAAGGCGGCTATTGGAGTGGTTTTTTGTAATGAAAAGGGTGATATCATAAAAAAGTTTGGCGAGTATTTGGGAGATAACTTGACGAATAACGATGCAGAATACATGGCCGTTATTTTTGCCCTCAAAAAATTTAAGGCGTTATTTGGTAAAGCAATTGCAGAACATAGTGAAATTGAAATACGAAGCGATTCTGAATTATTGGTAAAGCAAATGAATGGGGAGTATAAAATAGAACACGAAAAAATCCAAAAGTTTTTTATAGAAATCTGGAACTTAAAAATTGACTTTAAAAACGTAAAGTTTAAAACTATCCCGCGAGAAAAAAACAAAGAAGCGGATAGGTTGGTAAATGAAGCGTTGGACGGACAGACAGCGGACCAAAAATTGTTTTAAAAAACCAGTATAACAAAAAAATCGTCCCGATAGATCGCGGACGATTTTTTTGTTGGATCAGCAAGGTTATAAGCCGAATTCTGTATTATGTGATTATCTATCTGGATCACGTATTACTACATGATTCAAGCGAACTACTTTTAACAGAGCATTGGTATGTATTCCCAATTTTCTGCTTTGTTCTTGCACCCAATAAGGATTTAGCCGTTTCATCTTGGCATTTCTGCCAAACTATCCCTTGCGGGATGCCGAGTTTTTCAACCCAAGCCGTTTCTGTTCGCACCTCGTGCATTACTGCAGACGGCTGTTAGCCGCTACCATTTTATCCCGTTTTCACGAGAGAGTGTTCGGACTTTCCTCTCTTTATTTGTATAAAGAGCAATCACTCACCTTGCTAATCCATCTTCAATCTATCATTTTTTAAAACCCCTGTCAAGTTTGTAAAATACCCCAAAAAATACTAGGATGACTGAGATGATTCAAAAATTCTTAAACACCCAGACAAGAAGGGTAAGTGTTGCCTCGATCATTTTAGCGGGGTCTTATTTGCTGTCAGCTTTACTCGGTCTTTTGCGAGATCACCTCTTGGCAGGTCGTTTTGGAGCTGGAAACGAGCTAGACGTGTATTATGTCGCTTTTACCATTCCAGATTTTATTGCTTTGATTTTGGTTTTTGGGGCAATATCGGCAGCCATTGTACCTATTTTTAGCTCGTACTTAGTAAAGTCAAAAGAAGAAGCGTGGAGTTATGTTTCTAATTTGTTAACTATTTTTTTAACCTTTCTAATCGTTATTTGCGTTATCCTTATTATTATCGCTCCCGTGCTCATTAATTTGATTGCCCCGGGATTTTCTGAAAGTAAAAAAGTTGATACGGTACTCCTTATGCGTATTATGTTTTTAAGCCCGATTATTTTGGGAACCAGCAGTATTATCAGTGGCATTTTGCAGGTATTTCATAGATTTTTAGTAACAGCTTTGGCCCCTATCATGTATAACTTTGGAATTATTGTCGGAATTTTATTTTTTGTGCCAATATTCGGCTTAAAGGGGCTTGCTTTTGGTATTGTTTTAGGCGGCCTTTTGCATTTAACAATACAGTTTCCCGCATTTTTACATTCGGGGTTCGCTTACCAATTTAGGTTTAATCTAAGACATGGGGGGATGCTAGAAACCTTTAAATTAATGGTGCCAAGATCATTGGGCCTTGGAGCCGGCCAGGTAAACACCATCGTTATTACCGCCATTGCCTCTACACTACTTTCTGGGAGTATATCGCTTTTTAATTTAGCAAATACGTTGTCTTCAATTTCGGTTAACGCGGTGGCGGTTTCCCTTTCAACGGCCATTTTTCCTGCCATGTCAAAGGCTTTCTCTGTCCACGATAAAAAAGATTTTGAACGTAAGTTTTTTGGTGCTTTTTCACAGATACTCTTTTTGAGTGTTCCCATAAGCATTACCGTTTTTCTTTTGAGGGCTCAACTTTCGCGGGTGGTATGGGGTTCGGGAAAGTTCGACTGGACTGACACCAGGTTGGCAGCCGCGTGTTTGGGCATCTTTAGTTTAGGGTTATTTGCCCAAGGTCTAATTTTTCTTCTGTCAAAAACATTTTACTCAATCCACAACACAAAAATACCGGCCCTTATAAGCATTGGTACTGTTGCATTTAATATTATGATGAGTTTTTTATTGTTATGGCTTTTGAGTTTTACTAACGTCGTTTCATCTTTTTTGCATTTTATTTTAAAATTACAAACCGTTGAAAACATTGGCGTAGTTGGTTTGGCCCTAGCCTTCACCATTACTGCTATTTGTGAAGCGTGTTTACTATTGTTATTTCTCCATAAAAAATTAAAATTATTTAAAGCAAAAGAAATCCTGCAATCGTTGTCCAGAATTCTCATTGCCGGCATAGTTATGGCAATAGTAATACTGATAGTCAGAGACGGATTGATACGATATAACGTTATCAGTTTGCAAACATTTTTAGGGGTATTTTCACAGCTTTTGTTATCGGGCTTTGCGGGGATTGTCTCTTACATTACGGTTTCTTTAATGGTAAAATCCCCTGAAGTAAAAACCATTAAAGATTCTTTTTTCAAAAATGGCGCAAGAATACATTAGAAATTTCTGCATTATCGCCCATATTGACCACGGAAAGTCAACCTTAGCTGACCGGATTTTGGAGTTGACCAGCACAATATCTTCAAAAAAAATGATGCCCCAGTTTTTAGATTCCATGGATTTAGAAAGGGAAAAGGGGATTACGATAAAATTAAAACCGGTTCGCATGCACTATACGTACTTAGGCAAAGAGTACGTCTTAAACTTAGTTGATACTCCAGGCCACGTGGATTTTTCTTATGAAGTTTCGCGGTCTTTGGCAGCCGTGGAAGGAGCGGTATTACTAGTTGATGCAACGCAAGGAATTCAGGCGCAGACGCTGGCAAATATAGATTTAGCAAAAAAACAGAACCTAGTTATTATTCCAGTAATCAATAAAATAGATTCTCCGCAAGCCAATATTCAAGAGTCGGTTGATGAACTGGCAACTATTTTGGGGGTAGCGCCAGACGACATTTTAAAAATTTCTGCAAAGAATGGCACTAATGTTGAAGAGGTGCTAAAAGCGGTCATTGAAAAAATCCCAAGCCCGGCGGCAAGAAATCCAAATGCTGAGCAAAGGCCTTTCCGCGCTTTAATCTTTGATTCAGACTATGATAGTTTTAAAGGAGTTGTTGCTTATGTAAGGGTTATTGACGGCCATATTCAAGACCGAGAAAAAATAGAGCTGTTGGCCCAAAAAGCTCAGGCTGAAATTAAAGAATTGGGATACTTAAACCCCCTTATGAGCCCTCAAAAAGAGATTTTTTCAGGGGAAATCGGTTTTATCGCCACAGGCATTAAGGAACCGGGCAAGGTGAGGGTTGGCGATACCATTGCTAAATTCGACCAAACCAATACTGCGGGCCTTGTAGAGCCTTTGGCGGGCTACCAGGAGCCCAGCCCCATGGTTTTTGCCAGTTTCTACCCAGAAAACCCCGATGATTTTGATGTACTAAAAGTGGCTTTATCTAAGCTAAAATTATCAGACCCGGCCCTTATTTTTGAGCCAGAAATGAAAGAAGCCTTAGGCAGGGGATTTCGATGCGGGTTTTTGGGCACTTTGCATGTTGAAATCATTTCTGAAAGGTTAGAAAGGGAATTTAACCTGGGGCTGGTTATTTCAACGCCGTCGGTAATTTATAAAATTTTTGATAGAAAGGGCAAAGAATCATTTATTTATTCTGCGTCAGACTGGCCAGACCCAAGCAGCATTGAAAAAACAGAAGAGCCTTGGGTGTTGCTTGAGGTCATAGCCCCATCTTCTTATTTGGGAAAATTAATGGAAGTGCTAAAGGATTTAAAGGGCACCTATGTCAAGACCGATTACTTAAGTTCGCAGCGGGCGGTAATTGTGTTTGAAACTCCTTTGCGGGGGATTGTGGCAAATTTATACGACAAAATTAAAAGCACCAGCCAAGGGTACGCATCTATGAATTATAAGGTGCTGGGGTACCGGCCAGGTAAGTTGGTAAAATTAGAAATTTATATCGCCGGTAAAAAAGAAGAAGCGTTATCTCGCGTAGTGGCCGAGGATGACGCTTACACTGAAGGTAAAAAATTAGTTGAAAAATTAAAAGACGCATTGCCTCCCCAGCAGTTTTCAGTGGCATTGCAAGCAGTCATTGGCGGAAAAATCATTGCCAGAGAGACTATTACGGCTCGTAGAAAAGACGTTACCGGATATTTATATGGCGGCGATAAATCCCGTAAAAAGAAGTTATTGGAGAAGCAGAAGAAAGGCAAAAAATTGCTGAAAGAAAAGGGGAGTGTTAACATTCCCTCAAAGACATTTTTGGAAATATTTAGGTCATAATTACATTGTCAAAATATATGCAATCATCAACGCCAATATCAAAAAAAATTCATCCTGGTTTGCCGTTTATTCGTATCTTTTTCTTTATTTCGGGCATTGTGGCAACTATTGCCTACAGAATTGTTCCTTTTTTAAATCCTCTTGAGGTAAAAATTGCCTGGTATACGGGAACCATCGGCTTTATTCTGTACTTTTGGCACCGCGCGCATATTGAAACTAAAAGAGCAAATCTGGTAAAAGATCACGACTTGGTTAGCGTTGTTGAAAAAAGCGACATCAGCCAAGAAGAAAAGTCAGCCGTTTCGTATTTAGTAAGCACAAGTCTTACTTCTAAGGCAAGGTACAATTCGGCGTTTATTGTCATTGTTTCTTTGCTGGCGCTCATTGTAAGCATAGCCGTTGATTTAAACCTTCACTTTTAAAACCGCCCCCGTTTGCTTTAAAGTAAATAACTTTTTTGGAAATTTTCAAGTTTTAGTTTTAGTTAATATGAATTATCAATATTATAAAAAAATAGATAGGTCAATGATGGATTGGGGTTTTACTATACCAAAACAATCGGTAGAATATTTCGATAAAAATAAAAAAGTTTTGTCAGGAACTCAGATTGACGTTGAGATAATTTGGGATAAGAAAGTATATAGAGCTAAATTAGCACATGTTAATAGAAAAAAAGGAAAGGTGTATCAGTTAAGGTGGGACAGTAACAAAGATTTCTTAAGAAAAATACGTAAAACATTTATACAATCGTACGTTATTTTAAAAAGCCAAAAAGAATTATTTGAATTATCTAAGGAAGATAGAAAGCATTTTAGAACTAATCTAACAGGTGGTCAGCAAGAAGTTTTGATTTTTGAAATAATTGGTGACTATAAAATTAAGTGCGAGGTATTTATTAGAATTGAAAATGAATGGAATACTTTATTTGAAAGACTGGCGGAAGAAAATGTATTTGGGTGGTTATTTAATAAAAAGAAAAGTTACTTGATTAATCGGAGTACCCATTGGATTAGTGCTAAAGATTTTAATAAACATGCTGGTGCAGTAAATGTCATTTACTATTTAGCGAATACTAAGAAAAAATTATTATACATCGGTAAGGCAGAAATTTTAGGTAATAGGGTAAAACTAGGAAGAAATCATCAAAATATGCCCGGAGATTGGAATAAATTTAGATACGATATTTTAGATACAGAATATGCAACAATATTGGATAAAGTGGAAGATCATACAATTAGAGCCTTTGCTTCAGTTTTAGCAAATAATAAATCGTTCTCAAGTCTTAATGTTGGTAATTATAAATTAGTAAATAATAATTGGAGAAGACTATAAAATTAATTTAAAAATATGAAATTAGATATATTTATTCAAAAATTAATAGAAATAAAAGAAAAGGAAGGTAGTAGCATGGAAGTTGTTATGGCTGATTGTATTCCGGTTGTTGAACCCGTATTATCGGAAAGTATCTTAGATGAAAAAGTTGTAGTTATAACTGATCAAAAATAGAACTATGAAAAAAATAGGGGAAGGATGGCAGTATGCTACTTATGATTTGGGCAATGGGCGCGTGCTTAAAAAATTTCATTCATTTGTAAGGATATACTGGGTTATACTAAAGGATATATTTCCATTTCATGATGATCCATTAAGAAAATTACCGGGTTTTGCCAGAGCGTCAAAACAAAAAGCGTTGAAATCATTTAAAATTCTTAAAATAAGAGACGTGCCATCTTCTTGGATTGGAAATCCAAAGTTTGTTGGCAATCTTAATTACGAACAAGACAAGGTTCGTCCGCTTCATGACGTATTTAAAGATGCCGACACTTCATTGATAAAGTCTACTATTGACCGGTTCATCATTTTTAACAAGAAGTTATTGGAAAAAGGCATCATTGATAAAAGTTTTAATATAACAAAAAACTATGGCTTTGATAAAGATGGTAACATTATTTTGTTTGACATTGGCGAGTTAACTGACGATCGTGAACTAATTAAAAAAAGGATGGTAAGTAGGGCTTGGGATAAGCACTATGTTGCAGGTTGTATAAAAGACAAAGAAGCGCAACAATATTTTATTAAAAAAATGGACGAAAATTTTGGCATAAAAATATGAAAATTCAGTTTAATAAAATTACCTGGTACTCAATTGCCTTTGCGATTATATTGTATGTAGGTACGTTTGCGCTGGCGTTTTACCTGGGTTTTTGGACAAGGTCGGCGATATAGGTTAATATCAATTTAATATGATTAAAATCTGCCTTCGCATAAAGCTTTGGCGGGCAAAAAATGCATGAAAAAATTTACCTGTAAAGAAATAATGAACAACGAGGGAGGGTGCGATATGGAGTTTGAGGGAGATAGTCCTCATGAAGTGGCGGGAAAGTGTGGCCAGCATGTTGTAACCACAACAGATGAATTGCACAAACCTATGAGAGACAAAATGCAAAATCAAATGGCTAATGGGACAGAGGAGGATAAGGCAAAATGGTTTGAGTGGTTTAGGGGTTTGTGGGATGCGAAAGCTGATGTCTGAATACTAATTTGTAAATCAAAAATCCGCCACGGGCGGATTTTTGATTATACAATTTGGTATAAGAACAGAAAAGATGTTATTGTAACGTAATGTTAAAATATGTTTCAAGATAAATCCTTCGGTAAAACTCAGGACAAGTATACTGCAGTGTGGGTGAGTCATTCTTCAATTAGTGATTTTTTGAGGTGTCCGAGGGCGTATTTTTTGAAAAATGTATATCGCACGAAAGATAACCGAAAAATAAATGTGGTGAATGCTTCACTCTCGCTGGGTTCGGCAGTCCATGAAACCCTGGAAGGATTGCTAAATTACAAAGCAGAAGAAAGAGCTGCCCAACCGCTCCAAACGCAATTTGAAGAAAATTGGAAAAAATTTTCTGGAAAACAAGGCGGATTTAAAAATGCACAAGAAGAAGCAGAAACAAAAAGCAGGGGATTGGCTATGATTCAACGGGTGGCAAAAAATATGGGTCCGCTATTACATAAAGCTGTAAAACTGGCGCCGCACGCCAACGACATGCCCCCTAATTTTTATTTATCAGAAGAAGAAAATATTGTCCTGTCGGGTAAAATTGACTGGTTGGAATACATAGAAAAAGATGATGCGGTACAGGTGATTGATTTTAAAACCGGTAAAAAAGATGAAGACGAGAATTCTTTGCAGCTGCCTATTTACAGCCTTTTGCTCAATGCCCTGCAAAAACGAAAAGTTGCGGGAGCCGCTTATTGGTACATTGAAAGAAATGACGAGCCTACCAATGTTGTGTTGCCAGATATTGCAAACGCCAAACATAACGTGCTTACAGAAGCGTTGAAAGTAAAAAAAGCCAGAGAACAAGGCGTTTTTGAGTGTCCGCGAGGGGGACAGGGATGTTTTGCCTGCCGTGATTTTGAGAAAATTTTGCGAGGGCAAGCACAACTCGTAGGTATTGGAGGGTATAATCAAGAAATGTATGCGGTGTAACAAAGAAAACGCCCCTCTGCGTTTTTTACAAGATAACCCCGTACGGAGGTCAAAAAAAGTATGTGAGAGAAGACGTCATTCCCTTTAAAATATACTTTAGCGTGGTACTATTAAGCGCATATGAACCTTGTGAAAAATAACGTACTAAAAGTCTTTAAACCTTCGTGGAAAAAAGTTATTGCTACTATTTTGTTATCAGTTTTGACTGTTGCAGTAGTATATCGACTTATGGCAATCATGGTGGGATGTGTTATGGATTGGGGTTGTGATAAACTGCCTTTTGGCGATACCATCATTAGCTTTTTAGCCGTTATTTTAATTGCCCCCGTTTATTATTTTTTGGGTATATTTCAAATATTTTTTAGACAAGAATACGAGGTTTTATTTAAGGGTAATATATGGTATTTTATATTCGGTTTCTCCGAAATTTTTTACCTATACTTTTTGGTTTGCATAGTTGCGCATATTCGGTCAGAATTAAAAAAATGGTAAAAAACCATATTTTCATTTTTGTGGTGTTTATATAACTGTTACACAAGTTGGGGTTACATAAAAATCAAAAATGATTTTTATGTAATCTCGGAATGTGTTAAAAAATATGATGTCAAAAACGCAAAAAATTTGGTTATGGATTTTCGGAGCGATGTTTGTAGTCATAGAAATATTGTTTTCGTTTATACTATCAATTGTAGGTTTTTTCGGAAAAAATATTTCTCCTCTTTATATGTTTTTTGTTAGTCAACAATTTTTTATCGATCATCCGCTTTATTTGCTTGTTGCTAATGCCATCGAATGGGCAGGTGTTCTGGGATTATTAATAATAAGTATTAAATCCAAGAAAAGAGTACTTATTGTTCCATTAGTTATTATATTGCTATGGTTGTCTTTGGATTTTTATCTTGGCTATGTACTGACAATAACCATGAATATCCCCTAATTTTTTATTAAAAAATTGATGAAAAATAAAATAGTAATTTTACTTACCTCAATGATATTAGGCCTTTTGGGATTAGTTAGCGTTTGTAATGCAGCGACTATACTTACTGATAATTTTAACAGTTACTCTGATGGAGATATTAATGGACAAGGGGGATGGACGGTACCCACGACAGATGAATACTTTACAGTACAAAGTGGGGTAGTTAATGAAGGAGCAAAAGCAATAAAAAGCAATACAATACTTACGGGGTTTGATATTGGCATAAAAAAAACAGGGATACTTTTAGCCGATGGTTCTTTTACTATTTACGTAAGAGCAGAAACTGCGGCTAGTGATGGTATGATTCGTTTATTTGAAACGCCCACGGGACCAGAAAATCCAAAAGTGCTCATAGAATTTACCGCTAACGGATTTTCTTATAAAGACTCATCAGGTAACAAGATAGGATTTGGACCTGATACAACATTAAATACTTGGTATGCAATACAAGTCCAGTGGCGAAATTCAGATCATAAAGTAAGATATAACATCAATGGAGGAACATGGACTTTGTGGGTGCCAGCAGCTGAAGCATGGATATCGGGAATAGGTACGGTAAATCTCGAAAGAAGAGCAGGCGCAGATAATATCATTTACTTTGATACTATCCAGGAAAATGAGAATCCTCCCAAAAATCCGGTTTTGATTGTACCTGGATTAATGGGCACGGAGATGTATAAAGGAGATGAAAAATTGTGGTTAGATTTAGGTCGAAATTTCATTGATATCAGAGATAAGTTTATGGATCCCTTATCTTTTGATTCAAGTATTAATCCAAGTAACTCGGTAGTGTCTTTTTCCAATATGATTAGAACAGAAAAATTACCAGGATATACATTTGACTACACCGCCGGTCTTATCAACGAATTCAAAAACCAAGGCTATATCGAAAATGAAACTTTATTTACCTTTCCGTATGACTGGCGGTATGGGGCAAGTGGTAAATTTACCGACGGAAGAACGAATGCAGATTTGCTAGCGCAAAAAATTCAAGATATTTTAGCAAAAACTGGCGGTGACAAAGTGGATATAGTTGCCCACAGCGAGGGCGGGCTCATTGTTAAAAAGTATGTAGTAGACCATCCGGGAGACCACCACATCGGCAAAGCAATTTTTGTGGGAGTCCCAAATACCGGCGCGCCAAGGGCGATAAAAGTTCTTTTACAAGGAGATAATTTTGGTATTCCATGGCTGTCGCAAGCTGAAATAAAAAAAATTGCTGAAAATTTGCCCGTGGCGTATGACCTTGTCCCGAGCCAGCAATATTATGACACGAAAGGCAGTTTTGTGAGAGTAATTGACGAGGGTTTGCTGACGAGTTTTACCGACGACACGCAAAAAGATTTAAATTACCAGGATTTTGAAAATTTTTTAACCAATGACCATTCGTTAAACTCACAGGCTCTTACGGGAGCCCAAACCCTTCACACAACTGATTTTGACAATGTTGACTTGCGTGCTGACGGTATTGACCTATACAGTATCAACGGTTGTAAAACTGGGACTATTGGGAAAATTATAGAAAACCGGTACAAAAATATTTTGGGCCAAAATTTTGTGGAATATAAAAGTCCGAAATTTACCCCGGGAGACAACACGGTTCCCCTGGAAAGTGCTACGAACTTGCCCATTGACCAAAACCATAAATTTTATTTTTTGACTGCTGACCACAGTAAAATGTTGAGCCAGGATGGAAGCCGTCAAGAAATTGTAAATATTATTTCAGGCAGTAGTTTAGACGTTAAGAGCAATCTTATCACTCAAGACATCAATATCTGCAGTCTTAACGGCAAGGCGATTTCTGTTTTTAGCCCCATTGATATTTTTGTAACCGACCAGAATGGCAACCATTTAGGTATTGCTGACGATGGCAGTATAGTTAACGAAATTCCTAATGCCGATTTTGAAATATTTGATGATCACAAATTTTTATATCTTTCCACCGATAACGGCCAAATATACACCGTGGCCATCCGTGGAACCGGTACAGGAACTTTTACTATTCATGCACAAGATATTACTAATGACCAAGTAGCCAAAACTGAAATATTCAGCAATCTTCCGGTAACGCCACAACTTTCTGGTCAAATTAACATTGGTAACAGTGGTTCGCCAACCAACATTACCATAAAAGAAAGGCCAACGAGTTCTAACACAACAATTTCGGCTTCCGCGGTATTAGATGAGTCAACTTCCGAAGATTTTGTAAGACCTACTTCGGTGGCAACGATAAAAGGTTCTTTGAATAAAAACGGAGTTTATACGGACCATGTGACGATAGCCATACGGGCCAAAGATCCAGTGCTTTCTGGCAATGAACATACAACATCTGGGATTTTTGATATTGAATACAATCTGAATAATACTGGTTTTAGAAAAAATCTTGGCGAGGCGGCAACCATTACTATTTCCAAGCGTGGCAGTCATGTACTTTCATTTTTTAGTGTTGATAAAGCCGGGAATAATGAAGCCCCACAAACCATATATATTACGGTAAGAAAATCCGAATCGGAACAAAGGAAATAACATTGTTTTTCTGTAGTTTGACAACTTTTCAGGGAGGTTAGTTATGAACCGCCACAAAAGGCGCAATCAACTCCGGTTGATGAAGGAGATGTTTCGTTCTATAGAAATCCGCGCGTTTTCGCATGTGGTCTTGCCAAGGGAAGCTCAACGGTGGTTGGAGAGAAATTACAAGGGTCTTAATCCCAAACAAAAAAATGGGGCCCTTGCGATTCCTTTGGTTTCAAAAGAACCGGCGGACAAACTGCTTTTTGATTGGAATAATCGTAATTAACGCTATGATACATATTGCCAAAACGCTATTTCATAGCGTTTTTTCTTGTTGCCTTAATTGATTTTTTATGATAAAGTAATTTCGTGTCAGCGTAGCATCGCGCCTTGGAGGAGTAGTACCTCGGCAGTCTCATAAGCTGCAGGCCCCCGTGCAATTCGGGGAGGCGCAACCATTTTTAGCACAGCCAAAATCCGCCGGGGTAGCTCAGTTGGTAAGAGCGCCACACTCATAACGTGGAGGTCGTGGGTTCGACTCCCACCCTCGGCACATGGCCTACAATATGCGGGCGTAGTCCAGCCTGGTTTAAGACGCCTCCCTGTCACGGAGGAGATCGTGGGTTCAAATCCCATCGCCCGCGCTTTATAATCCAGCACCCCTAATTGGGGTGCTGGATTTAAATTACATAGATCGATGGGATTTGAAGGGCGCCGAGTTCTTTTTTTGAATTTGTGTGAGGCGCCCAGGTTGCGAGTCGGAGCGAGCAAAAATCCCATCGCCCGCGCAACTGTGTACGAATGGAGGTCAAAGCCTCCATTTTGGAAAATATAAACAAAAAATAAACGAAGAGGTCGAAAATCTAACTAAAAAATCATAGTATTATATCGGAGTAGTGAGAGTTGGTGTTTATCAGTATTCTGCTGGTAATAGTGTTGTGCAATAAGTCCGTCACTCGCCTTGTGCGGTGGATTTACTAAAGTGGTAGAAGGTGCGGTGAAAAGCAACAGTGGCTTACGGGCGCACCAAGAGGTTACTCCAAAAAAAACTTCTGTAATGGGAGTTTTTTGTTTCCGAGTAATAACGACTAACTTATTAGGATAGTTATGTTAGTGCTATATCAATATAGTGGTTATAAGAGTATGCTTGTAATATGGCGACATTTTGGTTCACAAGGTGTTCATGATTGAGGGTATATTATTGCTCTATTGCATATATAAAAGAAAAAACTATTATGTCTGCGCGTAATACTACGGTTTTAGAGCTCAAAATCCTAGCCAAAGAAAAGGAAAGTGTTAGGCGTAAGCTTTTAGTAACCGTGAATAAGCTCCGCATAAAAGCTAGAAAGCTAGCCATCATTGCCAAGGAGAAAGAGCATATTAGAAAGAAATTGGCGCTCACAGCAGGTAAACTCCATTCCAAGGCTCAAGAACTTGCTATTACTATCCTAGAAAAAAAAGCGATTTTAGCTTCTATTGGAGACGCCGTTATGGCTTGCGATAAAGATGGCAAGGTAATATTGTTTAACCGCAAGGCGGTAGAGATGACCGGTTTTTCGGCCAAAGAGGTTATCGGGCATCACTATAATCACTTGATAAAATTTGTAAGAGAAATAGATAATAAGCCAAGTAAAGATTTTATCGCCCAAGCCATGAAGACTGGCCAAAAAACTACTATGGCTGATAATACTTTGTTGGTTAGAAAAAATGGTTTAAAAATTGCTGTGGCCGATTCGGCCGAACCGATAAGATATCTTCATGGAATACTCGTTGGTTGTGTTATTATTTTTCGGGATATTACCCAAGAAAAGGAAACGGATAAAGCAAAAAGTGAGTTCATATCAGTTGCCTCTCACCAGCTCAAGACTCCGGCGACCATTATCAGTTTATACACAGAAATGTTGCTCAAAACCCAAGTGGGCGATATTATTACGCAAAAACAAAAAGATTATATTAATGAAGTTGGCAACGCCAACCAGCGCGTCGTAGATATTATAAATACTTTGCTTAATATCTCTCGTATCGAAATGGGCATTTTTTCCATGGAGAAAAAACCTGTGGATATTATTGCTTTTTTAAAAAATGGTATTTACGAATTGCAGACAGGTCTAAAGGGAAAAAATATTATATTTCAAGAAGATTATCACCAGTTAAAACACATTGTGCCTATTGATAAATTATTGCTTAACATGGTTTTTTCTAATCTGCTTTCTAATTCTATTAAATATACTCCGATGGACGGCACCATATCGGTAAAAAGCAGAGAAGTGAAAAAGGACGAAAAAGTTAATAATAAAATTATAAAAGAAAATAGCTTACTGATTAGTATATCTGATAATGGCTGTGGTATTCCTGTAGATTCACAAGATAAGATTTTTACTAAATTTTTCAGATCTGATAATGCACGCAGTGAGCATACCGATGGTACTGGTCTGGGGCTTTATATCGTTAAGTCAATTTTAGACCACATCGGAGGGGAGGTGTGGTTTTGGTCGAAAGAAAAAGAAGGTACTATTTTTTATTTCACCATTCCATTAAAAACAATAAAACAAAAATAATATATTTATGATAAACGATAAAAAACAGACAATATTAATCGTTGAAGATGAACTTCCTTTATTAAAGGTATATGCTGACCGGTTTAGCGACGAGGGATTTTTAGTGTTAAAAGCTAACAATGGGGAAGTTGGCTTGGATCTTGCAATTAAAGAAAAACCAGACCTTATTTTACTTGATATTCTAATGCCGGTGATGGATGGCCTGACCATGATGCAAAAATTGCGGGAAAATACTACCTGGGGCAAGACCGTGCCGATTATGCTCCTGACCAATTTATCCGCAGACGAGAAAAAGATTAAAAAGATAGTCAATGAAAATGGGCCAGCATATTATTTAGTCAAATTAGATTGGAGCTTAAGTGCCATTATTGAAAAAGCTAAAATGGCAGTTTTAGCGCATTAAAAATTACTGTTGCGATAAAAATATAAATTAACTCAAAAAAACTTATGCGAATACTCATTGTAGAAGACGAACAAGCTCTTGCTAAGATAGTTAAGGATAGCTTAGAAACTGAAGGCTACGCAGTTGACCATGTATCTGATGGGGAAAAAGCCTTAGGTCGTATTCAATCAACTTATAATGAATATGATTTAATTATGTTGGACCTTATGTTGCCCAATAAAAATGGACTGGAAATATGCCAAGAAATGCGAAAAATGAATATAGATACACCGGTATTAATTTTAACGGTGAATGATGACTTGGAAAGTAAAGTATCTCTTTTTGATGCCGGAGCTGATGACTATTTGGTAAAACCTTTTGAATTTAAGGAACTTTTTTCAAGAATCAGGGCTATAACTAGGCGCCCCAAAAAAGCCCTTTCTACGGAACTAAAAATTTCAGATATTATTTTAAATCCTGCCACCCAAAAAGTATCACGAGCAGGCAAGGAAATTAAATTAACCTTAAAAGAATTTCGTATTCTGGAATATTTTATGCGAAACCCTGGCGTGGCTGTATCTCGCGAAGATTTGGTAAGGAATGTATACGATTTTGATTACGATTCTTTCAGTAATGTGCTGGATGTTTTTATCAATAGATTGAGAAAAAAAATAGATAATCGTAGAGCAAGAAAACTGATAGAAACGGTGCACGGCGTTGGTTATAGATTAAATGCGCACACTAAAACATATTAGATAAAACTTTTCAAAACTATTTTATAACCCCTCCAAAAAGGGGTTATTTTTATACTCATTGATATTGTTCACATAGTGTTCATGGCATATGGTTTATTATTACAAGTACAAGAGTGGAAGTTAAAATATAAAGTCGAATTTGAAACAATTAAACTATATTAAAAATATGCCAACAGTAATCAATAATCCAGGCACTACGGAAGATTCTGGTTCAAACTTAGTATTAGGTGTTATTTTAGCAATTGTAATTTTGGGAGGCCTTGTGCTGTTTTTCATCTATGGATTGCCAATGATTCAAAATGACACAAGTCAAAATCCTGGGACTACAAACATAAACGTTACCGTGCCACCCGCCGCGATACCAACCACTCAAACTCCAGCGAAGTAAATTAATAAAAATAACTATTTAAAAACATGATGAACATTATTATCCTCATTATTTTTGGTGCTATCGTTGGTTGGGTTGCCTCCTTAATTGTGGGAACCAACGAAGGATTAATCCTTGATATCATTGTGGGTATTATAGGATCGGTAGTAGGCGGATGGTTAGTGGGATTTTTTGACTATGGCCCCGTAACCGGCTTCAATATTTATAGTTTTCTAGTGGCATTGCTTGGGTCGGTAGTTCTTCTGGTAATCGTGAAAGCAATAAGACGTTAAAGTACAATATATGATAACTATTTTAGAAACATTAATTCTTTTCACAGTCACTCCGATTGGCTTCATTATGCTGATGTCATTACTACTATTTTCTGAATACCTTATTCTCAAAAGCGTTATCAAGGACATGAAGGTAGTTTTTAACTATATAAAGAATCTCAAATCAAGAATTACCCCAGTCGCTTCTTTTTTACCAAAATTACCTGATGTAATTTTTAAAAGGAAAAATATTCTTATTAAAGATGTTTCTACTACTGCTGGTGTTACGATAAATTATATCAAAATGAATAACTGGGTTAGTTGATAATAAATAAGATGTAAAGGTCGAAAAGATCAATATTAAATGAACTAAAAAAATCCGCCGATAAAATACCAAATTATAATTAGCGGATAAAAAATTATGAACAAAATAATCTCATTAAAAAAAGTTGAATACGGTTATATAGCGTTTTTCTTGGCATCACTGCTGTTACTGACAGGAATGATTCTAATGGCACAACCAGCTCACGCTGCTACGTTCACATTGCTGAACGGCCAATTGGGAGTAGGGTCAAGTGGAAGTAATGTTACAAATTTACAAACATTCTTAGCTTCAGACCACAATATCTATCCAGAAGGCAGGGTAACTGGTTATTATGGAGGTCTTACCAGAGCAGCCGTCATGCAATTCCAGGTAAATTATGGAATTTCTATGGTAGGTGCAGTTGGGCCAATAACCCTTGTGAAAATCAATAACGTGATAAATGCAGGATACGGCATTGATGTGTATGCGCCAACGATATACAACATTTCTGTGCAAAAAACCAACAGTAGTGCCACATTTGCTTGGACTACCAACGAACCTGCCGGAGGAAAAGTATATTACAGCACCAGCCCGCTTAGCGTATCAGAAGCGATTGGTAACTTTAGTGAACCTTCTATCACGGGAGGTTCAACTATGATGGCGACAAATTCACAGTCAAGCCAGAATGTTACGGCGAACAACTTGCAGTCCAACACGACATACTATTACATTATTGAAGCACAAGATGCGTCAGGGAATGTAAGCGTAACGGTGCAATCCACCTTTGCCACAAACTAATAACAATTGGGTAATCACCCCAATCTAATACGTAATAGTTGGGGTGATTGTTGTGGATATTATAATATTTTTATTGCCGAGGATAGTGCAGCGGATGAACGCGCCGCAGTGTGTTCATCCGCAAACGACGTAGGCAATACAGAGTATATGCCAAATACACCACAAGCAAAATTCTTAATGAAGATTTTAAAGATAACACTTGTTGTCGTAGCTCTGATTCCTGTTATCGTAATTTATGGATTTACACATTACAAAAATCAAGATATTAGCTCTATACGAAATGAAAGTTGGTCGCATTTTCCAGGTGCCACAGTTACCAATAGTGGTATCTATTTTCAACCCTTACATCGCATCATTGTTCATCAAGATGGTTCGGTCGGACAGCCAAATCCGCCAGTTAATATCAGTGGCCAACATCTTCTGGTCAAAGGAGATTTTAAAATCACCGCCGTAGCATCAGAAATAAACACATCGGCTTCTTTAAGATTATATGCGGCGCCTCCAATCGTGTATGACCAATGGCGATACGAAACCCCTAGTATTGATATTAATATTGATGCGAAAAATAATGTAATAGTCCCACGTATCTTTGATGGCAGCTCAGATACTCCTATGGATATAAGAACGTATAAAGTTTTCTTGCCGCCCAAAATAATAATTTCGCTAGAGCATGTAAAAGCAGAGATACATATTATTGAGAATGATAACATGCTTGGAAGCATGCCTGATCATGGCATCTTTAACAGCGGCGCTGTTTGGTTTGGAATGGATGGCATTGGTAGTAATGGCTGGACACTTTCTGCATTAGATGCACAGGCACTTGGAGCTGGCAGCGTTAAAAGTGTATCTGCTCCATTATTAATTGCGTCCCAGAACGATCCTAATAGTTTACGTAATTTAGCTGCAGCTCGCCATCGGAAAATAAAAATTGGTGCTGCTATTAATATAAGTCCGCTATTTACTGACGAGCAGTATAGAAATTTGGCGTTGGGCCAATTTAGCATACTGACACCAGAAAATAGTATGAAACCTGAATTTATCCACCCAGAAGCCAATGTGTATGATTTTTCAGAATCAGATCAACTGGTAGATGCTGCTTTAAAAAATAATATAGAAATGCATGGACACACGTTAGTCTATGGCAAAAGCAGTCCCGATTGGTTAACTAAAAGCCCTGTAGCAGATCGACAACACATTTTGGTAGATCATATAAGTACCGTGGTCGGTCGTTTTAAGGGAAAGGTGGCAGAATGGGATGTGGTTAATGAGCCATTTTCCGATAAGCACGCTTTGTATGGATTTGGGAAGTCAGGATTAGACCCAAATATATGGTTTGAAGCCATGGGGGGAAAATATATTGATATCGCATTTGAAACGGCACACAAAGCCGATCCTTCGGCCAAACTTTATTTAAATGACTACGGAGTCGAAAAAGATGGTCAGCATTGGGATGCGTTATTAAGTTTAGTAAAACGACTCAAAAAAAGAGGTGTGCCTATTAACGGGGTTGGCTTTGAGGCACATGTTTATACTGATGGTGATTATTTTGACGCCAAGCAGCTTAGGCAGCACATGGAAACGTTAAATAAGTTGGGCTTGCTAGTCCGCATATCGGAGATAGATGTCACACAAGACGATGCAAGAGAACAAATCAATCAATATGTAACGGCTTTAGATGTATGTTTGCGTGCGTCAAACTGCACTTCATATAGTACGTGGGGAGTTACTGATAAATATGGTTCTACTACCCGATCCGATAGATATCCCCTGGTTTATGGCACCAGTTTATTGTGGGACAAAGATATGAAGGCTAAATCCGCTTATAGTGCACTGCAAAACCGACTTAAACAGGCTTACTAAAATATTTGTATAATAATTTATGATAGATACTATTATCGGTAAAGAACAATTTTTAATAGAACATAATAGGTTATCTCCCATAAATTTGCAGGCTACGTTTGCGTTGCTTACTCAGTTTCAGGAAGAAAGAAAACCTTTACTAAAAGATGCTGATTGGTCTTTCAAGTTGAGAGCACCCTTTATTTCATGGCTGCTTATGTTTCCGCTATTGCACACAGAAAAAAAGAAATACGTGCGGAAATCAACAAAGCAAGTATTTAAAAATTATCCAGAAACTCATAATTTATGAAAGAATATTTTTCAAAAAAATATCAACGGGCTAAATTAAACTTCCAGAATTTCAGATCTAAGGCCGTAATAAGGATGTCACAATTGGCGAAAAGATTAGATCAGAGCCATAGCAAGGATGAAAAAAGAAAATAAAAAGACCATTCAGTTAAGAAGGTCTTTTTTAATAAAACAATAGTGAATGGAGTAGTAGGGGAAATTACATTTCCATTTTTGGCCTTAAATCTGGGATGTAGATATACTCATTTTGCCGCTCTATGGCGGTTCTAACGTTGTTCACAACGTTGCGCATATCAGTTTTACTAAGACTTGTGACATCATGGAGCCGTGCAATCATGTTGAACGGTTCTTTGAATTGGAAGATATTTATAGTTTTCTAGGGGAGCAAATATAACCCTGAAAAACTAAAGTGGAGAGCTGCGCAAAGTAGATTGTCGCCACATAAGGAGGGATTGATCATAAAGAAACTATCTCGGATTCCGCGATTGACTTTCGTCATTGCAGGGCTTTTTATTTGCATAGTATGTATGATATATACTATGATGATTATGTAATAATGGAAAATAAAGGGTATTAAACCCCAGGGCAAGCCCTGGACCCCACCCCGCCCACAAAGGAGCGGGGAAAGGGATCGCGCTTTAGCGCGGGATATTAACTCTGTATTGCCTGCGACGTTTGATAATGAAAGAATTGCGACTCTTTCATTATCTGCACTATCCTCGGCAATAAAATTTAAAAAATGGAATACGATTTTTTAGTTATCGGTTCAAGTGGCATGCAGGGCAGGATTGTCGTTCGCGATTTGCTTGAGTCCGGGTATAAAGTATATTGCGCTGATTTATATCGCGATAATTCAGAAAAAAATTTGGCGCAGTATCCCGGTACGCCATTCGGTTTTATAGACCTTAGGAAGTATGAGGAGTCAAAAGATTTTATTAAAAAAATATCCGCCAACATTGTGATAAACTGCGCAGAAGGCGACTGGAATCATGATGTCTACAGAATTTGCCTTGAGGAAGGCAAACATGTCGTTGACCTTGGAAGCGACATACCCATGACCAAAACCCAGATTTCTATGAATGATGGCTTTAAAGAAGCTGGTTTGGTTGCTATTACCGGCTGTGGTTCAACTCCGGGGATCAACAACATTATG
>Ga0209515_10000114_pt1 | contig 149021 bp, 174 predicted proteins | sample Subgroupgradi54m_FD_187454 | JGI IMG/M metagenome (GOLD analysis project Ga0209515, IMG submission 187454) | Subsurface groundwater microbial communities from S. Glens Falls, New York, USA - GMW60B uncontaminated upgradient, 5.4 m (SPAdes)... ... | reverse complement strand
AAGTGATACTTGATCTTGAAAACCTTATGTGCAGACTTACACAAATCTTCCATTCAAACCAAAAGCATCATAAGGTTTTAGCTTTATCCCTAAGGCAAGACCTTAGGGTATTCGAGTAGAATAAATTCTTTTAATTTTCTGTTGTGTTTAATTAGTAGTGTTTTGTTACTTTTTGAGATGACAAATTAGGAGAAAACTTTAAAAGCTGCACTATAGCTAAATATATACTTTACAATGCATATGATTACAACAGAACAAATGAAAGATAACTTTGACATCTTCTTCAGAAGAAAACCAGCCCTAATGCTAGTAGCTTTAAAGAGGATAAGTAGAGCAAGATACGGCAGTATTTTAGCTAAAGAAGTTGATTGCACCTACAGCCACGCAGTTAAAATTCTACAAAGTTTAGAAAGATTAGGCTTAGTAATGTTTGAAAAAAAAGGAAGAATAAAATTAATCAAATTAACAAAAAAAGGCCAGGAAATTGCTGAAAATATAGAGAATATTAAGGGCAAATTGTCTTAAACTTTATTCTATTTGATCTATCTTGCCCATAAAAGTCGATAAACCCTCTATATGCGAAACTCTTGATTTAATTAAAATACCTCTTAAAGTAGAATCCAATTTAGCTCCAAATTCTTGAAAAATAGGTTTCAACTTTTCATAAAGTTGCTTACCCTTTCTGTCTAAATCAGACAAAATACATACCCTATCTTTCCTTGTAATAAAAGGCATTATCTGTTCAACTCTTTCTCTTATTGAAACACCAGTTGAATGAATTGCATAAACCCTATCAAAACCAAGAGACTTTAAAGCTTGAACATCTTTCTTTCCTTCAACAATTATTACATATTCTTTAAATTTTTCTATTTCTCCTTGGAGTTTCGCATTGTATTTCATTATCAAAATGAGTATTTAGGGTTTTTATATTGCTCTATTTAAATCAGAAAATGGTCCCGACGGGCTGGTATCAAAACTGATACACTACCATTAATCTAAGAAGTAATATCCAGCTTAAACGGAAGTGATAATTTAAGCTCTTCTAAATTTTTTGTTCTTTTTTTGAAACTGAATATTGCTATACCTTTTACTTCACCAGTTTCTTTATCAATAACCTTGAAGACACCATTACCCATGTTATCAAAATAAGTATTTGAAATATCTCCGTTAGTTATCTCTAGGTAATCACCCTCATCATCATAATAGATATTCATTTTATTTTCCATTTTGATCCTGTTATTCTATTTGTAAAAAAGGATGTAATAACAAAGCCTTCGCCGTTTAAATACTTAACTCCAACTAATAAGTATTTTTCTGCAGGCTCGTTTTCTTTGAGTTCTTTATAGAAATATAAGACACTCTCGTCTTCTTCATACCTTATTGTCAAGGGTTTCTTTAAAACAAGTTGAATATTTTCTAAATTGTCATGCATGTGGGGATGTTTCTGTATATGCTTCCATCTTTCTTTTGATAGATGGACATCTTTACCTAATTTATCAGTAACTTCAAAAATAATATCCATCGGAAAATATGGCTTTATTGGTTTATAATATTAACTTTATTACTTCAAATCCCTTCCTTAAGAAAATGGTCCCGACGGGCTGGTATCAAAACTGATACACTTCCCATTATAATCTCCCCACATATAAATACAGTTATACTTTGAGCGATAGTTAATTTTCTTGAAGAAGCCATTTCCAGAGAGGAACAATAGTTATAATTCTATCTTTAACTTTTTCTTTGCCTTCTTCATTTTTCGTTATTATTATTCCTTCTTTTAAGCCAAAATAGTCAAGGCAGGCTACCAGAGAATTTACTTCTCTTTCTTTTGTTATAGGATCTGACAGCGTTAGAGCTGTTTGTATCGCTGAGACAACTTTCTTACCTTTGCTTATAATGAAATCAACCTCTTTTTTCCCGTCTACAGCTTTCCAATAGTTCACTTTCATTAAAGGCGAATTATTTTTCTTTCTCAAAAGTTCCAGGAAGACGGTATTTTCTATTCTCTTCCCATCATCATTTAAAGATATTAAATTCAAGAAACCGACATCATTAAGATATACCTTAGGTATAGAGAGTCCTTCATTCTTTATCGAGTAGTCAAATTTTCTTAATAATGATAGAAAAAAGGCATCTTCTAAAAGACTTACGTATTCATACAAAGTATCCTTTGCAACCTTTAGATTTTGAGACTTAATTGTAAAATATATCTTGTTGATGCTTGCTTCTTTTGTATTTGAGCTCATCATGTAATTAATCAGCCATTGCACAAGACGATTATTCTTTATCCCATATCGTTCTATTATATCTCTATAAATTGTAAGATCTAAATATTCTTTCAATATCTGGAGCTTTTTCGTTTCATCTTTATATCCTACTACTTCAGGATAACCGCCAAATTTCAGATATTCTTCAAGGGCATGAGTGATTTGAGCTTTTGATGCAGTGCTCAATCTTGCAATATCAAAAGAAATTTCTTTAAAAGAAAGGAACTCTCTAAAAGAGAGAGGAAAGAGTACATAGGCTAATGATCTTCCTCTGAGACTTGTTGCTATCTCCTTGCTTAATAATTTTGAAGAAGAGCCCGTAATAAAAATAGGGTATCCGTAATCGTCATAGACGCTTCGAATAGCTACTTCCCATTGTTTCATTATTTGCGGTTCATCAATAAACAAATATACTCTCTGTTTTGATACTTCTGGGAATAAAGAAAAATAAGTATCTAAAATATCTTTAAACTCTTTAAAAGAAGTATCATAAAGTGTAGGATTCTCAAAGTTGAGATAGAGGAATTGTTCTTTTTTTATACCTCTGTCTAAAAGCTCTTTCATTTTATTGAAGAGTAAATATGTTTTACCAACTCTTCTAGCACCGATTATTACCTGGATTTTTGAAGAATCCTCTAATTTTAGTTCTCTTTTTCTTATCTGAGGTAATTTTCTATCTTGAAAATCCAGTATATAACGCTTTATTGCTTCTTTATCCATCTTTTTTATGAGTCAATGGACTTTATAAATCTTTCCTTCTTAAGAAGGAAAGATTAGCTTAATGTGTCCTTCCCTATAAGGAAACTATTTTGCCATGATTTTTCTCCTTTTAATAGAAAAGAAATCCTACAGCTTGTTGCGGTTGGGAGCGCATCACTTAGGATAAGAAATTGAATCACCTACATATCTTGTAAGATTTGACATTATATTACTATATCGCTTCTCAGTTTCTGCGGGGGTAACTTTATACATCTGAGCAACAAGTTTAAATGTCAGATCGCTTTCTCGAGATCTAAAATTTGGATCATCAGTAACGACGAAAGGTACTCCAGCAAATTCAATAGTTGGTACTTCTTCAGTTTCTACTAGACTCTGAGAAGAGATATGTCCTGCCCCATAAAAAGCACCTAAGAAATACATGTCATCAAACGATATATATCCAGCTTCAGCTGCCTTAGAGAATGGATTTTCTGTATGTTGAAGCCATCCAATCAAATGCCTTCTTGCATTTTTACGAATTTCACTTTCAATTTCAGGATGCATATAAACGCCTAATTTTATAGGTATTTAACATTTACGCTTTTTTGAGTTGTTAGTTGGCGTTGGGTAATTTAATAAACCACTTCTATTTAATATAAAAGAAGGAAGATGAACAAAGACGAAAAAGCTACGGTTAGCATGTATAAAAGTTTAGCAGAAGAGTATCATGGATTACGAATGAAAAAATCGCTGTACAATGAAATGACAGAAATGCCTGCAATGATGAAAATGCTTGGAAATGTTAAAGGGAAAAAAATATTAGACTGGGGTTGTGGTTCAGGTATATACATTAAAAAACTGAAATCTAAGGGAGCCAACATTAAAGGATTTGACATTTCTCAAAAAATGGTTGAGATAGCAAGAAAAATTAATCCTAGCACAGAAATAAAAATAGGCTCTGGAACAAATATTCCTTTTAATGAGAAATTTGATATTGTTTTTGCTTCATTGGCAATACATTATTTAAAGAAATTGGACAAACCATTTCAAGAAATAGCAAGAGTACTAAAATCTGGAGGAGTTTTTATATTCTCTACAGGAAACCCCATACCCAAAGCTGGAAAAAGTATGACTATAAAAGGAAAAAAATACAAAGTACTTGGAATAAGAAATTATTTTACAACAGATAAAACCGAGATAACATATACTTCCCAAGAGGGTAAGAAAGTAAAGATATTTAATTATATCATAAAACTTAAGGAAATTATTCGTCTTGCACAAAAATATGGTTTTGAGATTATTGATTATGAGGATACAAAACCTTTACCACGAGCTAAAAAAATTGATCCCAAAGAATATGAATTTTATAGTAAAGTTCCATTATTCTCTATTTGGAAACTAAGAAAGAAATATTATTAATTTCTATTTAGTCTTACGACAGTAACTTTATTTTATGATTGATATTGATCACTTTTGATATATGGCCCCGACGGGATTTGAACCCGCGACACCTAGGTTAAGAGCCTAGTGCTCTACCAGGCTGAGCTACGAGACCTTATTTTGTCAAGATAAAATAGGTTTAAAAAACTATTGATACTTTATTTAAAAGAAATTATCTGAAATCCATACTTGTCTATTTCTTCTTTATTCCAGAACTTCACGTCTTTAGTCTTGAACACATAACTAACTTCTTTTTCTATTTCCCTTCCAGTATATTTTTTAGTTTCAGGATCCCATTCCCTTAACAAAAGAATATCTCCTTCCTTGCACTCAAAATCAGCTAATCTTAAGTCAAATTTTTTATCGCCGTTTAATATTTTTTGAAATAATTCTGGCCAGGCCTTTTTTTCAATCTTCATTTACTATTTATAAACTCTCCACGAATGATTACATTTCGTGCACTTGTAGAATTTCGTTTCATCTTCATCAGCTGCCCTCGTCTGAGAAGTCCAAAAATAAGCTTTTTTATTCTTGCATTTCTTGCAAGTAATGTCCACAATAGGATAGGTATTATCCTGCCCCTCCCTAATTACAGCTACTGATTCCTTGTTGCTTATCTTCTCTGAAGACTCTATTTTAGGCTTCTTCTTAGGCCTATAACCACAGTTAGCACATTCAGCCTTATCTTTATCCACAAGAATCATACTTCCACACTTAGCGCAAAATTCCATGTTATGTTAGAGTATAAAGGGTATTTTAAGTTTTTTGTTTTAAAGAAACTGCTATTTAATCTTCTATATGTTTTTAAATAGCACCGTTAAAAAAATATCATGTGATCAACAAATCATTTATTCTTTAGATATTTGTTTTATAAAAAGAAGGTATATAAATCCAGTTTTTAATTCTCCATATAATTCATAAGCAATTTTCTATAATTGAGAATTATTTCTTTATCAAATTTACTCAACAAAGGCACTTCCATTAAACTCTTGAAACTTCCTTTATTATCTTTATGATGGATTGCTGAAAAATTATCTCCATCCATTTTTGTTTCATCATCCAAATTCTTATATTGTTCTATTCCAATATATTTTTCACTTAAAAGAAGAATATAACAATCTCTATAAGGATAATCTGTTTCTTTCTTATAAGTTCCATCGGCTCTGAATTTAACTTCAACAAAATTTGCTTCTCCTTCTTTATCAACAATTATGAAATCGGGAGATTTCCTTATGTGATTTTTAACATCTCCCTTGATTAATCTATCTTTCTTTGCTATTGTTGGGCAAGTGTGCTCATAACCATAAGGAATAACTTCAAATCCCAAATCTTCAAACATACATTTGACTATGGCTTCGGCAATTCTTCCTTTAATCATATCCTCTTGAACCATAACATTTGATAATGAATCCTCTTTATAATTGTTTTTAAATACTCTTGTTAAAAATCACTGGCAAAGACCTCTCTCATTTGCTGCTCTGAAAGGTTCAAAGAATATAAGTTTAATCCAGCCCAAAAGGGGTATTCTCAATGCAGACTTACCAAGAATAGCGCTATTAGAAATATCTTTTTCTATTGATAATTGATTAGAATTATGATCTCCCTTTGTTTGTATAGGATCTTTTGAGATTATTCTATGTATCAAAGGATGTTTTGTCGAAGATGTATAAATAATTATATCACCAATATTATATTCTGCTTTTCCTATAACAAATATTATATCTCCCTTATTCAATCCGCCTTCAAAAGAAAAAGATTCAAATTCAGCTTTATTTATTCCTCTGCCATTATACCATTCCTCATTTTTACTCCACCATTCTTCAAAATTCGACTCATGATACATTGAACAAGATTCAACTACAACTAAAGGCAATGACGAACCTGTCGCAAAAGACAAAATAGGAAAGAATATCAATTTTATGAAGGAAATTATCAAAATAATAGAGACTATCCAAGACTGCCAAGTATCTTTTTTAAGAAAATTCCAAAATTTCTTTATCATTTCTTTAAAAGTCATACTTTATTTAGAGAGAAGAATGTTTTTAAAGATTGCTCGTCTTACCTTAAGATGATTGAAAGCCTAATTTTATTCCTTATCGCATTAGGAATAATGTTTGAAGGTTTATTTATTGCATTCGCTGCAAAAAAAGCCAGAAAATTAATTTTAGAAGTAACTAAAGATCTAACTAAATTCAGGCTTTTAGGTTGGATAGAAATTATTATTGGTGTTATTCTGTTAGTTATCACCATCTAAATAATAATGCAATGCGCCGTGCGGGAATTGAACCCGCATCGCCAACTTGGGAAGCTGGCATTCTACCACTGAACTAACGACGCCTATTGTTTGAAGATTTTAAGGATATTAATGTTTTATGCTTTTCTACCTCTAAAGAAAATCTTTATAAACGAAGTAAATTTCAAACAATCAATGATCGTGTAGCTCAGCCTGGTAGAGCACTGCTCTGATAAGGCAGGGGTCCCAGGTTCAAATCCTGGCACGATCATTTTTTACACATCAAGATTTGCTGTTTAGACGAACGCAAATCTTGTGTGCTCAAGACACTAAGAATTCTTAAAGTTGAATTCTTGGGGCGATCAAGAACTAAAAGTTCTTGACGACCAGAGCAAGCCAAGGACTTAAGTGAGAAGGTTCTTGACATTAAAAGAAATCAATGGCTAAAAGTCTTAAATTCAATTAAAAGCTTATCGTTATTTAAAGAAAGACTTTTCAAAGGAAGATTTATAGGAAGACTATTTACATATATTTTTTTATCGCCGATAGCTTTTATTTCATATCCAGATTCAAGCTTTGAAACAAAAATATCATGCGGCGACTCTATGCCAGGGGTATTCAACTCATAAACTATTCTATCGCCTATTCTCTTCATCTTAGCTTCTGCCTGCTCTCTAGGAAAAGAACCCATTTTTTCTAATTGTCTTTCAGATATATTCCTTTCAAAAAGACTCTTTTGTGATGATTTCTTCGAATTATTTGGCTGCCCTATTTGAATTTTTATTCCGTTAGGAAGATTTTTAATTTCTGTTCTTCCAGATTGCTTATCTATCTCTTTAAATTGTTTATCTAAAGATTTCATTAAACTATTCATTAAAGACCCGATTAACTTGTCTGTTATCCCCATACCCAACTGAGCCGGAATTAATTCCTCGTCCATTTCTTCGCCTTTTCCAAGCATTCCATAATCCTTAACATACTTTTCTTCGTCGACAAGACCTATTCCACAATAAGGACAAAAGCTGAATTTTTGCTGTATTTTTGAATTACAATTTTCACACTTGATATTTTTTTTCTTAAAAAACATAAACATTTGAGGAATCTAATCCTTTTAAATATTTTGGCATTCGAGAAACAGGAAACTTTAGCTTTTACCTATAAAAATACTATATTTATAAAGCCGCGCAAGACGCTTCCGCAAGAGAATCTATTTCATCATCACTAGTTACAGAATTTCCGCTATCAATACTATCTATCGCTTTAGAAAATAATTCTTTAAAAGAAGTGTAATTTATTTCAGCACGATAGTTTTCATTATGCGCTTCTTCTATTTCTTTCCATTCAATAAATTTATTTTTAGCTTCCATAAAATTATCCTCCGCTACTTTTTCTTCTCCATGCTTCATAAAAACATAATAGTGCGATAACAAATGGCCCAGACAAATTGGTTCTTTACCACTTATTATATAGGAATATAAAAAACCAAGACCATGCCCAACATGAGAATATTCTTTATATTTTGTAAGTAATATAAGTTCCTCAACTTCCTCACTCGCATAAGAATCTTTTTTAACTAATTCTTTCAATGTATCAAAATCACTTTCAGTTAAAGTTTTTGCATCTAACGGAAGTAAAAGACGATTAATCTCTTTAATTACAGCCTCGTTCCCAGTTAAATCAGAATTTTTCTTGCTTAAATTAATTTTTACTAATATCAAAACAAAAATTAACAAAAGTACTCCTATAAATAAATTCCTTTTTTTCATGAAGAATAATTATTCTACTATAAGCGTGCCCTTCATATCTTTATGACCCTTACCACACATAGTCGGACATCTAAATTCATATGTTCCTGCTTTATCGGCAGTAAATTCAACAGAATCTATTCCACTTACTCCTAAATCTGGGATAGTAATGCCATGTTGAGTATCTTTATTATTTATTAATATTTTAACATGCTCGCCTTTTTTCACTTTAATAACATTTTGACTATATTGGAATCTAGAAGCATCAATATTTATCACTTTAGTATCTACACCATTATCAACAGCAACAACATTCCCACTTAAGACATCTTGCTTGGATTTGCCCATTGTGAAATAAAGTCCTCCAATAATAACAATAGCTAAAACCACTACACCTATTATTAACTTTTTCATACTACTTTCTATAAAATAGAGTTTATAAATTCTTTTGATGTCAAGACAATTAATTTAACTTAAGATTAAACTTTGGTACAATCCTCTAATCATAAATATTCTTCCTATGCCCAACTTCAATAACATATATAAAATTTTTATCGATCTGTATATCCAATATTGCTCTATGTTCGCCAGCCCGCATTATAAAATACTGACTTCCTTCTTTTCTTTTAACAAAATGGAATGGGCGTATTTTTATCCTTTCTAAAACATTTAAAATTCTTATTTGTATATGATTGGGCAATTTATCAAACTGTTTTTCCGCAGTTTTTGTAAACTCTACAGAATACATTTAGATACCTATCTTTTTCTTCATTTCTTCTAGAGAAATAGTTTTTCCTTCTTTGATTTCTTTCTCGGATTTCCCTATATTTCTTTTCGTTTCTTCAGAAAATTCTAGCCTATCTTCTACTAAATCCCAAATTATGCTTTCATAGCTTTCTTTACTATATATTTTCATATTTCTCAATTTATCCAATAACTCGCTACTAATTTGAATTGTTGTATCCATAGCTAACTATATAACTAGTTATATATAAACTTTCTCATAATCATTATACTCTGCCTTCTCTTATCATTCTTTCTATTTTTCTGGTTTCTTTTGTTGGTGTGGAGAACTTGTTGAGATATTCTTCATCTGAGCTTAGTTGTCTTGGCCTGCCACCTGCTTTTTTCCTAAATATGTCTCTACGGATTAGCTCATAGATGTATTGTTGCGGATTTTGATAGCCTTGCTTGGTAGATTTCTGCTTGATCTTAGTTAAAATATCGTTACTAATCGTCAAAACCAGTTTTTTTGCAGTCATTTTACCTCCCTTTGCTAGCTATCTCTAGATAACCACATGGTAACTAAAGATATCTGCCTTATAAATTTAACGTCGACAAAACAAGTCTGTAAATAACATAGGTTATTTTAAAATTAACTTGTGATGATAACATCAGAAATTATAAGTAATCTTGAAAATATTTAGGAACTATACATCGCGTTATATGCTATTACAACATCATTGGCATTAACAATTTTTCTTCCATTACCTAAAGCGACTCTAAAAGATTCATTTTGAAGATAATTAGCAAACAAGAGCCTAGTTTCCGATTCTACTCTTAAAGCATACTTAAGATCAAAGATCAATTTTGCCGCTTCAGTCTCTAAACCATATTCTCCTTCTTTGTGAGGTGGGAGAATAAATTGTTCTTCTCTAAAAGTTGGTGGTTCAGTATGGATTATTAACGTTGAATCAAGTGACATATAACATTTACATATTTAGACTATTTAATTCCATTGTTTTTAACAAGCAATTTATATGCCCCAGAATAGAAATATTTAAATATTAGTGTATACACCGAAAAGTATATACCTACCAAAATACTAAAATGACAGACATATTTGATGCTAAGATATTATGCAAGAATTGCAATAAAGAAATGATACCAGGACTAATTGAAAAAGAAGGCGCCGAGCTTAGAGCAATGAAATGCCCAAACTGTCAGGATGTAATTATTCACCCAGCAGATCTAAACTGCTTAGAACAATTCCAAGACCTAAAAGGAAAGACCTACAACGTCAAATTAAGAATGGTAGGAAACAGCCACACAATCAGCATCCCAAAAGAAATAGTCAATCTCATGAACGAAATGCACAGACAAGCTAAAAAAGAAATGGACGCCATGGTAAGATTATGCTTTGAAGATTTCAGTAAATTAAGCGTTATCTTCGATAATCATTTTGAACAAGAAGACGATAACGAATTATTAAATGAAAAAGAGGTTTTTGAAAATGAAGAAGAATAATGAAGAAATAAAATTAAAGGTGGTAGAGGCTCTCCAAGATGACGTCTACAAAGGCGTTGCCAGAATCGACCCCAATTTAATGCGCGCTCTAGGCTTAAACAGAGGAGATTTAATTTCTATAGCAGGAGGAAGAGAAACTGTAGCTATTGTTGACAGAGCATACCCTGCAGATGTTGGTGAAAAAATAATCAGAATAGACGGATTAATAAGAAAAAATGCAAAAACTAGTGTAAGCGAACAAGTAAGAGTTAAAAAAGTAGTCGCGGAACCAGCTAAAAAAATCTCAATCGCACCAGCACAAAAAGGATTAATGATTCACGCTGATCCAGAAATATTCAAAAACGGTTTGTTAGGTAGAGTTGTCATGAAAGGAGACGTTATTTCTCTCGGCGGAGTTCAAAGAAGAAGAGATTTAATGAGTGAAAGTTTCCCAGACATTTTCGGCGATCTACAAGACTTCTTTGGAGGAAACGGCTTCGGCTTTACAGGATTCCAGCAAATGAAATTCCTAGTGGTTTCCACAACGCCTGGCAACATCCCATGCATAATTAACGAATACACTGAAGTCATATTAAATCCAAAAGCAGTAGAAACAACTGAAGAAATCATTCCAGAAGTAACTTATGAAGACATCGGAGGCTTAACTGACGAAGTTAAAAAAATAAGAGAAATGGTCGAGCTTCCTTTAAAGCATCCAGAAATTTTCGATAAACTAGGAATTGAACCTCCAAAAGGAGTTATCTTGCACGGTCCTCCGGGCACTGGTAAAACTTTGTTAGCTAAAGCAGTAGCAAACGAGTCAGAAGCTCATTTTATTTTATTAAACGGTCCAGAAGTAATGAGTAAATTCTACGGAGAAAGCGAAAAGAAAATAAGAGACATCTTCGATGACGCAGAAAAAAATGCACCTTCTATTATATTCATAGACGAAATAGACGCAATAGCTCCAAAAAGAGAAGACGTCCAAGGTGAAGTAGAAAGACGCGTAGTCTCACAATTGCTAACAATGATGGATGGTTTGAAGTCAAGAGGAAAAGTCGTAGTCATAGGAGCCACAAACAGAATAAATTCTATCGACCCTGCCTTAAGACGTCCAGGAAGATTCGACAGAGAAGTAAGCATTTCAGTTCCTGATAAAGAAGGAAGATTAAACGTTCTAAAAATTCACACAAGAAATATGCCCCTAGATAAAAATGTAGAATTAGAAATTCTAGCAGGAAAAACACACGGATTTGTAGGCGCAGATTTAAGCGCTTTAACAAAAGAAGCTGCAATGAGTGTTTTAAGAAAAATTCTGCCAGAATTAAAACTCGAAGACGAAGAACCAATTCCTCCAGAGGTCTTGGATAAAATAATAGTTAAAGCAGAAGATTTCGAAGACGCATTAAAAGTTGTTCATCCTAGTGCAATGAGAGAAGTCTTAGTTGAAACTCCTAATATTTCATGGGAAGACATCGGAGGTCTAGATCAAACTAAACAATCATTAATAGAAGCAGTAGAATGGCCGATCAAACATCCTAAAAGTTTCAAAACTCTAGGTATTCGACCTCCTAGAGGAATATTACTTTACGGTCCTCCGGGCACTGGTAAAACTTTGTTAGCTAAAGCAGTAGCAAAAGAATCAGAAGCAAATTTTATACAAGTAAAAGGTCCAAGTCTATTAAGTATGTGGGTAGGAAAGTCCGAAGAGGGTGTAAGAAAAATTTTCGAAAGAGCAAGACAAGTAGCACCTTGCGTTATATTCTTCGACGAACTTGATGCACTTGCAGGAAGAAGAGGATATGACAACGGAAACAAAGTCACAGAAAGAGTTCTAAATCAACTATTAGCAGAAATGGACGGCTTAGAAGAAATTAAAGACATAACCGTAATTGCAGCAACCAATCGTCCAGATATGTTAGATCCAGCTTTACTTCGCCCTGGTAGATTCGACAGAATAATTTTAGTAGATATTCCAGACGAAATAAGCAGAAGAAAAATACTAGAAGTCCATACAAAAAACGTTCCTTTAGGCGAAGATGTTAATATAAATGAAATGGTTAAACTAACTGATGGATTTGTAGGCGCAGACATTGAAGGCCTTATCCGTGAAGCTGCAATGAACGCGCTAAGAAGAGACATTAAAACAAAAGTAGTCATGAAATTAGATTTCGATGACTCTTTTAAAAAAATAAAACCTTCTGTTTCAGTAGACACTGCAAAAAGATATAAGAAATTAGAAGATTATTATTTGAAGAGTGCCAAAGCAGGTTTAGAAATCGGGCCTATTTATACTGGGTGACCATTAGCTTTTTAAACTCAATAATTTGATAATTATAGCAAGATGAGTATAGAAAAATTTGAGATTAGAAAAGCAACCAGTAAAAGTTTAGATTATATTGGAAATTATAATACAACTATTGACCAATTAGAAGAGCAAATGAAAGAGTTTCTTCATTATTATAGAATTTTTGTAAGTGGAAAAGGATTAAGGGTTAGATCAGGCGGGCATAGTGCTACAGCTACTATTATAGAACCTCATGAAGAGTCTAAAATAACAGATATTAGTTTACGAGGTTTAAGATCTAGAATACTATATGATCATTTATATGAAGACTCTATTGTTTTTAGACGACAAGGTGGAAAGCACGGCCTTGCTTATTGGCATTTCTATATTAATAAGAATCATAATGAATAAATAATTAAGACTAATTAACAGCGTAGTAACAATTTTTTCCTTGCCATTCAAAACAACAGTATGTTCAGCCTGGGCAACTTTGGCTCCAGACTTTTCTACAAGTTGCGGATAATGATGAAGAAGACCTGTTTGCTCAATTTGCCTCAGCCCCAACAAACCTCTAGTCCCAAACTTTTTATGTGCATCTTTATTCCGCCTTTCCCAATGTTTAAATATTGATAATCGTTTAATAAAGTAATAGAGGTATTGAATGAAGCGCGTTACTAATCTAAAAGAACTTGAAATTATTGCTGATGAAATCAGAGAAGAAATTATTAAAATGCTTGTTGAAGCTGGTTCAGGACATTCTGGTGGTCCTTTAGGCATGTCTGATGTTTTTGCTGCACTTTATTTTAATATATTAAATCATGATCCTAAGAAGCCTGCATTGGAAGGAAGGGATAGACTTGTCCTTTCCAATGGACATATTTGTCCTGTGCTTTATGTAACTCTTGCTAAATCAGGATATTTTCCCATTTCTGAATTGAAAACTTTAAGAAAGCTTGGATCACGATTGCAAGGACATCCACACTTACATGCGCTCCCAGGTATAGAAACCAGCACAGGACCTTTGGGTCAGGGAACTTCTGTTGCAGCAGGAATGGCTTATGGGGCAAAGTTAGATAATAAATCATATAAAATATTTTTATCAATGGGCGATGGGGAATTAGACGAGGGGCAATGTTGGGAGGCATTTATGTTTGCAGCAAAATACAAACTTGATAATCTGATTGGTTTTGTTGATAGAAATAATATTCAAATTGATGGTACAACAGATGATATTATGCCTTTACGACCCTTGGCTGATAAATTCAAAGCATTCAATTGGCATGTTATTGAAATAAATGGAAATAAAATGAAACAGATATTAAATGCTTTTAATCAAGCTAAGAAGTATAAAGGAAAACCTATCGTTATTATTTGTAATACTATTCCTGGAAAAGGAGTTGGTTTCATGGAAAAAAGATTTGAATGGCACGGTAAAACACCGAACAAAGAGGAAGCGATCAAAGCGTTACATCAAATTTGTGAAGATGAGTGCAAGATTAGAGGGCTTGATGCTAACAAATGCAAGGCTTTGTTAGAACAATCTGGGAGGTTGGAATGAAATTTAATTTGAAGAATCCTGAAATGATTCCATCTAGAGATGGATATGGAAAGGGGTTGGTTAAACTTGGAGAGAAAAATAAGAATGTTGTTGCATTATGTTGTGATTTGACTGACTCAACTAGAGTAGAATGGTTCAAACAAAAATATCCTAAACAATTTATAGAAATGGGGGTTGCTGAGCAAAACATGGCTGGATTGGCAGCAGGTCTGGCTTTAGTTGGAAAAATTCCTTTTATCAGTTCATATGCTGTCTTCAGCCCAGGTAGAAACTGGGATCAATTAAGAGTAAGTGTTTGCTATAATAATTTAAATGTTAAAATTCAAGGAGCACACGCTGGAATTAGTGTTGGCCCAGATGGTGCAACTCATCAAGCTTTAGAGGATATTGCTATCATGCGTGTTCTTCCTAATATGACTGTTGTAGTTCCTGCTGACGCTATTCAGGCAGAAAAAGCTACTATTGCTTCTCTTTCTATTAAAGGTCCGGTTTATTTAAGATTTGGCAGAGATAAAATTCCAGTTATAACTGATTACAAAACCCCATTTAAGATTGGAAAGGCAGACGTTTATCTGGAAGGCAAAGATGTTTGTATAATCGCTTGTGGAAGAATGGTTTATGAAGCACTTGTAGCTGCTGAATCTCTTGCGATGGAAGGGATTAGCGCGATGGTCATTAATTGCCATACGATTAAACCATTAGATAAAGAAACATTAGTTGCTGCTGCTAAAAAAACAGGAGCCATTGTAACAGCTGAGGAACATCAGATTAATGGGGGACTTGGAGGTGCTGTTGCTGAAACATTAGGAGGGCTTTGTCCTACTCCTTTAGAATTGGTTGGTGTCCAAGATACATTCGGAGAGTCCGGAGATCCTGAAAAGTTATTAGAAAAATATCATTGTACACATAATGACATATCTCAAGCAGTCAAGAAAGTTCTAAAAAGAAAGAAATATCATGGATAACTGGATCGACGAATTGAAGAAAGGGTTTAAAGGAGATATTTTTTTAGATGATAAAAGCCTTAGTGAATATAGTCGAGATGCATCTATCTTTGAGGTTAGACCTAAAATTGTTGTTTGTCCAAGAAATGCGCAGGATGTTCAGTATTTGGTGAAATTTGTTAGAGAAAAAATAGGTTTATCTCTTACTGCACGAGCAGCCGGTACTGATATGACTGGAGGACCATTGACTGAGTCAATTGTTGTTTCATTTACGCAGCACATGAATCATGTTTTAGAATTAGACACAAAGCATGCAGTTGTTGAACCAGGACTTTATTATAGAGATCTTGAAAAACTCATGGATAAAAAAAAGGTTATGTATCCAAGCTATCCAGCGAGTAAATCCATATGTGCTATGGGTGGAATTATTGCAAATAATTCCGGAGGTGAGAAATCACTTACATTTGGGCAAACAGTTGATCATGTTAACAAACTTAAGGTTGTTTTAGCTGATGGAAATATTTACGATTTAAAAAAGTTGAATAAAGTCCAATTGAACGCTAAAATGAAACAGAAAGACTTTGAAGGAAAGATATATAGGGGAATATATAATATTTGTGAAAAGAACTATGATATCATTAAAGCAGCAAGACCTCAGGTTTCTAAAAATTCTTCTGGTTATTTCCTGTGGCATGTCTGGGATAGAAAAACTTTTGATTTATCAAAGCTTTTTGTAGGCTCACAGGGAACATTGGGAATTTGGCTTGATGCAGATGTCGATGTTGTGCCAAAGCATACTCATTCCCGTTTAGTTGCTGTTTCGTTAAACAGCTTGAATCAGATTAGTGAACTAATACAAACAGTCAAAAAGTATAACCCTGAATCTTTAGAAGCTTTTGATAAATATACAATGAGACTTGGCTTTCGTTTTATGCCTGAAATAGCCAAGAAAATCAATAAAAATATTATTTCGTTTCTTTGGGGTTTTAGAAGAGAGGCAATGAAAGCAATTATACATGGTTTCCCTATTTTTATTGTTCTTGTGGAGCTTACAGGGGATGATGAATCTGAAATTCAAGAACGATCAGAGGCCTTGGCGAAAGAATTAACGAAAGAAAAAATACAAGCTCTTGTTATGCATAGTGAAGAGGAAGGTGAAAAATACTGGATTATGCGCCGAGAGTCTTTTAATCTCTTAAGACAGAAAGTAAAAAACAAGATGGCTACTCCATTTGTTGATGATTTTAGTGTGAAACCAGAATATCTTTCTAAATTTCTTCCGCAATTGTACAAATTACTTGAAGATAATGGCATAAAACCTATCTTGGCAGGACACGTTGGGGACGGAAATTTCCATATTATTCCTTTAATGGATTTAAAAGATGAAAAAGAAAGGAAAAAGATACCTATTGTTCTTAATCAATTTACTACTCTTGTTCATAAGTATAAGGGCACTATTACTGGGGAGCATAATGATGGGCTGATACGAACACCTTTCGTGGAAAGACAGTTTGGCAAAAAAATAGGAAAACTCTTTGAAGAAGTTAAAGATATTTTTGATGAAAAAAATATTTTCAATCCAGGAAAGAAAGTGCATGGAGACCTTTCTTTTGCAGTTTCTCACATTAAGAAAACATGATAATACATAATTTTAAACAACTTGGAACAACTAAAACAAGAAGAGATGCATTAGCTATCGTTAACGCTGGCATTGAAGCTGTTCTGCCTAAACCTTCTATGCATAAGCAAATTGTCATTTCTGGGAACGTATTGTCTATACAAGGCCATCATTGGAATCTTTCTAAATATAAAAGAATTTTTGTTGTTGGTGCAGGTAAAGCTGCCGCTGACATGGCAGAAGGTCTAGAAGAAATTCTCGGAAAAAGAATTAGTGAAGGTGTGGTTATTGATACTCGCGCAAGAAAGTTGTCAAAAATTAAGGTGGTTAAAGGTACTCATCCTTTAACATCTGCTATTAATGTACAAACTAGTGAAAAGATAATTGAAATTCTTAAAAAAAGTAAAAAAGAGGATATTATTTTCTGTTTAATCAGTGGAGGAGGTTCTGCTTTGATGGATTCCCCCAGAATCCCTTTAAAGAAACAAATCGCTTTAAATAAAAAACTTCTAGAAAGCGGTGCAACTATTCAAGAGATGAATACAATCCGAAAGCACATTTCTAATGTCAAGGGTGGGCAACTCGCAACACATGCTGGACAGGCAACAGTAATTAGTTTGATTATGAGCGACGTCATTACAAATGAACTTAGTGTTATTGCTTCAGGTCCAACTGTTCCTGATTCTACTACTATAAGTGACGCAAATAGGATTCAAAGAAAATATAACCTTCCTGACCTCCCGTTCATTGAAACGCCTAAAAAGGAGTTTCCTAATGTTACTAATGTCTTACTAATTACTAATGTTCCTGCTGCTAAAGCTATGCAAACTAAAGCAAAAATGTTAGGATATAAAACAAATATTTTAAGCACACAATTAAAAGGAGAAGCTAAATTAGTTGGAAAAAAGCTTGCACTTCTTGCTAAAGGCAAAACAGCAATTATAGCTGCTGGCGAAACAACAGTTAAATTAAAAGGTAAAGGTAAAGGAGGAAGAAATCAAGAAGTTGCTCTTGCCGCAAGCATGTTTCTAAAAGAAGGGGCTGTTATAAGTTGCTCTTCCGACGGAGTTGATTTTATTACAGAGGCTGGAGGCGGAATTGTTGATGAAAATAGTAAAAGAGAAGCTAAAAAATTGGGTTTAAACCAAAATAATTTCCTAAAAGATAATGATTCATATAATTTTTTAAGAAGGGTTAATGGCATTATTGTCACAAGAAAAACAGGAACTAATGTCGGAGACTTGTTTCTTGTTTTGGGCAAAAAATGAAATTAATTATTTTATATTCTAGTTCGGACGTCCATTCTAAAACTTACTAAGCTGTCGTAATAATTTTTTCCTTCCCATTCAAAACAACAGTATGTTCAGCCTGCGCAACTTTGGCTCCGGACTTTTCTACAAGTTGCGGATAATGATGAAGAAGACCTGCTTGTTCAATTTGCCTCAGCCCCAACAAACCTCTAGTCCCAAATTTCTTATGTATCCACCTTGAACAGAAAGGAAGAGTTTTATATTCCTCAATTATAAATTCCAAAACCTCTCTAGCAAAAGAATCTCTAACATTTCCTTCTTTCTCCAAATGATAAATTCCAGAAGGCTTTCCGTCTTTCACAGCTCCAGAAGCGCTAGACAAAGTTGTAAAAGGCTCTATCGCATAAACTCCTTCTAAAATAAAAGACTCCTGGCTATTATCGTAATTTGGAATAGTTACTCCAGCATGCAAATTATAAACATCTATAGAATGCCCGGAAAGATTATGTATCGGCTGCACATTAAAAGAACTACATTTCTTCTCTATCTCGGCCCCAATCTCTCTAATTTTTATTTTTGTAGATATTTTTGCTAGAGCAAAATCCCTAGCTTCTTCAGCAGCTTTTATCAAGTTTCTATTTTCCTCTGAATTTTCTAAATCAACAGAAAAAGCAGTATCTGCGACATATCCCTCAAAATGAATTCCAATATCAACTTTTAATAATCCGTGCGCTTTAGTCTCATCGTTATAAGCCGGAGTAGAATGCGCAGCTATCTCGTTTATTGAAAGATTAACAGGAAAAGCAGGTTCAGCTTTCAAAGAAATAATTTTCTCATCTATTTTATTAGCTATCTCTAACAATAAAACATCTTTCTTTACTATAGTTCTAGCATATTCCACAACTTCCTTTGCGATCTTCCCTGCCTTAACTAATTTCTCAATTTCTTCCTTTTTCATTTTCTTTTTTTGTTTAAGTTCTTTATAAATTTATAGGAGATGATTATTATAATTATAATAAGAATCAAGATTATAAATATTAACTGATAGCTTGCTTTTATTCTTTGTTGTTCTGTTGAAATATTTGGAGGAATATTTTTTTCTGATGATTCATTTTTAGTTATATTTTTCTCAGGTTCTTTTTGATTATGTTCATTTTGTATTGAAGAATCATTTTTTTCTTTTGAAAAAGAGTCAGGTCCGCTTGGGCCTGAACCGCCTGATCCAGAACCGCTTGATGCTGAAGACGGAGGCTGCGGAGACGGAATTGAATTATCTATTTTAAAATTAACTTCTGAAAAATTCTGCCTATTTCGACTATCATTTGCGTATATCTTTAAGTTATAATTTCCTTCTGAAAGCGAAAGATAGAAATAGGAAGTTATAGTGATATTTTCTTTATCATTCAAAGAATACCAAACTGAATCTAAGGAAGGATCAGCTATAGTAAAATTTCCTAATAAAGAAGTTGCATTGTTATAATTAGTTGGTTGCGGAGAAAGGATTGTTATTATTGGAGGAGTGTTATCAACAAGAATAAAAATGCCAGTTCTTTCGGAAGGGCTTAAAGATTGCTGTGCCGATACAAAGGAAATAAGAAAAATAGCAATTATTAAGGTCTCTTTTTTCATCTAATTTTATATTTTAATTATTATTTAAACTTATTTTTCTTATAGATAATGTAACTTATTATCGCTATTAATAATACTACTATGACTGTTATAATAAAGGAATAATCAGTATTAGTTATTTTAATTTGTTCTTTAGAGGCTTGAGATTTTTCAACTACCAAAACAGGAAAATCAACATCATAACCAACAATCGCCTGTATATTTCCTGACTGTTTCTCATCTGAAGACCTAACTGAAAATTTTACATTATAGATTTTTCCAATTTCTACTTCTTTTGGAACTGAAACTTTTATTATTACTTTCTTATCTCTAGCGCCTGGAGGAATTGTAAAGTCCGTTTGACCTGCTATTTCTGCTATTCCTTGAGAATCTACTAGTGCAACTACTGCTTTAGCATCTTTTTGTTCTGAGACACTATTTTCTAAAATAAATTCTATTGATTTTGTTTCTCCAGGATACATTTTTAATGGATTATCTTTCCAATAGGGAGAATTAACTCCTAACGCCAAAACTGAATTCAGGCAAAATATAACCAAAAGTAAAATCAATGACTTTTTTATATTCCTATTACCCATGCTCTACCTCCTGTTGCTGAATAGAACTGCGTGCTTATTAATGATGGCACTAATGTTATACAATAAGTAAGCGATTCTGTATTTGATCCTGAAGGGCCTCGAGGAAGGGCTGCTGCCGTTATCGATGTTGATACCGAATCTATCATGAGAGTACCTCCTGTTGTACATACTGTACCTGATCCAGAAGAACCACTGATTTTAAAGTTAGAAGCAGGAATGATTTCTGAAGATGTTGTTTCACCTTGAAGATCAAAAGAAGTGGCTTTTAAGTTTCCATCAGCAGGAACTTCAAAATTGCCTTTGTTAGTGACTATAGTTGAAGAAGAAGAAATTATGTTAACATCATCTGGAGCTACAGTAGGAAAACTTATTGTTGCAGGACTTATTGATATCTCTCTCAAAAAATTTACAGTAAATGTCGAACTGCTTGACGCACTTAAACCTGCCTGATCCTGAATAGAAACAGCAACGTTCCAAGTTCCTGCTTTATCGTAATATTGCATATTTACAGTACACTGATAAGTTCTTTGTTTTCCTAATTGTGATTGAAAGACACATGTTGCAGTTCTTGTTGTTTCACCTACTCTATTAAAATTTGCAGATGCAGTTGCGTCTTTTAAATCAGAAGCACCGTTTTTATCTTGAGCTGTAAATGTAAACACTACTGAAGTTGTTAAAGGAGCTGGGCTTAGAAATACTGGAGAGATTACTGAAATTGCCACAATTGTTGGAGCAGCATTTCCTACTTGAACTCTAACATCCGTAGGTTGAGATGGAGCTAATTGTATTCTTTCTTTAACCCAATCAAAGAACCCTGCCGATACTAAGGGCATAGTAAGCGCTAAAAGAATAATCAAAATTGCCTCTTTTCTCATATTAAGTATAAGATTTCTCCTTTTAAAAAGATTTCTTTTTTCTAATTAATGATAAAGTAACTATTAATATTAATATTGTCGTAATAATTACTAAAATAATTGAAATAAGAAGAGTAGAAAATTGTTTTTTTACTTCTTGTTCTCTTATTATTACTGGAAACGAGGTCGTTACTGCACTTGAAAGCTGAAGCATTTTTCCTTCATCTTTAGGAATTTCTGTAAAAGATAAGGAAATAGCATACTGTTTATTATTCTTCGCGTCTTTTGGAATAAACACTCTTAGATTAACTTCTATATCATTTCTGCCTAAAGGAACAAGATATTCTTTTGGATCGAGTATCTCTGCTATTTCTTTGCCTTGAATAATTTTTACTCTTAATGTTGCATCTTTATCGCCAACCATATTTTGCAAAATAATAGGGATTATTTTTTCTTCTCCTGGCGACATTATCAGTGGATGATCTTTCCAATAAGGAGGTGTTGCTCCAAATGCCATTGTTAAATTTAATAATATCATTATTAGTAAAAATTCTATAACCAACAGTTTTACTACTTTTCTCATCTTTTTAATTTTGCGCCCTTACATTCAATTTTTTCATTGCTCTTGAATTTAATGTATGGATATTTCTTGGATCTCTGCTTAACATTTTAGATACTTCTATATTCTTTAAACCTTTTTGTTTTAAGTAGTAAACTAAAGCTTCTAAGATACTAAGTTTTCTATCTGAGAATATTTCTATAGGCACTAAGTCTTTTTCTTTTATCTCAAATTTTTCTTTTTTCTTTTTTCTAGCATTATTATAATTTATCCAAATAGTTCTTTGGTCTCTATTAAGAATAGAGGAAATTTCTTTGAATGTTAGGGATTCATTTTCTTTTAGATATTTACATAATGATTCAGCTGCGCCTATTTCTTGCTTGAATATTGATATTGGAATTTGTTTTGTTTTGTTTTCATCTTTCTTTTTGATTTTAGATAATAGTTCTTCTAAGTCTATGTTATATTTTTCTTTCAACTTATTTTCCAATATTTCCATAATGTTATCTTCTGTTATTCCTCTCTTTTTTTTCTTTTTTACTCTTGGAATTATTAATGCTGCCAAAACGCTGATTACCCATTGAGAACCTGCTGGAGTTGAGTAAGTTTGCGCGATAAGATCCTCTGGAACATCCTCTATGCAAAAGTATAAAGATACCTGTCCTTGGCCTAATGAATTATCGCCTATCGGAAGAGATGCGCCTGTTATTGGCATGTCTACATTGTGGCTCATTAATGTGCCTGTATCAATAGGCTGACAATATCCAGCTGTATGAATGCTAAACTTATTGGCAGGTATTGTTAAAGAAGGACTTGTTTCTCCAAGTAAATCAAATGCTTTGATCTTGATAGATCCTGCTTTATTACATGTGTTGCTTATTAATATTGGATTATTTGAAGATAGTTTATCGATGTCTCCTGGAAATATTATGGGCCATGTCATTGCAGAAGGCGATATCGATATGCAGGTTGTTTCTAGCAGGTTGAATGTTTCAGAATACGGCAAGGAAGAAAGGCTCTTTGAATCCTGTATCGCTGCACTAACTGTCCATGTTCCAGGGTTGTCATAATATCTAATTCCTATTGTACAGGAATATCTTCTTGTTGTTGAATCAATATCTGAGTCGAAACTACAGGATCCTGTTCTTGTTACTAAACTCTTAGTGAACTGTGCTGTTATTGTTGCGTCATTTAAGTCGCGAACTCCATTTTCGTCTTTTGCTATGACAAAGAATTGAACGTTAGTTGTTCCAGATTCGGTGACTATTTGATCTGGGATATTTGAAATATCTGAAATTACCGGAGCGTAATTTGTAAATGATAAAACTTGCAAGCCTACCTTTGCTGTTCCAGTTGCCGTGCCTCTTTGGACTTGAACTGTTATAGGATTTGGGATTGTAATTGTAAATTGATTTGCATTTATTCCTCCAGCAGTTGTGGCTGTATTTCTTCCACTTCCATGTCCAAATGGAACGAAAACTGTACCAATTGCAATTGCATTATTTTGATCAACTGATGAAATTGGGGCGGCTGCTGTTGCTCCTGTAATAGAACTTATTGTGACATGCTGGACATTAGCAAATGAAGGGTTAAACTCAACTAATTCCCATGCCAGTTCTATAGAAGCTGATCCAGGCGATTGTGATTGCCTTTCTATAATTATATTTCCCGCAGAATTCAAAGTTGCGAATAGGCCTATCTGATCTGCATTCCATGTTTGTCCTGATGTTACTCTAGCTGTAATAGATAATAATGTATGAGTTGGGTCTACTAGAATGGGAGGAGTTATTGTTAATGCTGTTTGTAAACTTGTTAAAGTAGCTATTCCTCTTTGCACTGATTTCAAAGAAATAGGATCATTCCAGTCAACTATTTCTATCCTATTCTGCTGGGGGCCTGTATTAGGGGCGCAACCTATATTTAATTCCCATGCTGAAGTAGAGATTAGTCTTACTCGATCATATTCCTCACACCCGATTGCATTATCTGCCCCATTGTGACTATGGCCCTCATTGATCAAAAATGCTTGTGATAGCGATGTCACTGGTGTAAATGATGTTAGTCTGGGGAATGTTGATGATGGAGAATGTGTTGCTGTACTACGTTGAACTTTTATAGGACTAACTGAATCGAATTCTATTATTGTATATTCAAAACTAACCGCATTATTGCCTCCAGTAGAATCTCCGAATATTCTTAATGTACTTGGATTAATTATTTCTGAGGATTTGAATGTATCGGCATGATCATTTGCAAAAGTATGCCTGTAAGAAACAAAATGAATTGCTTTTGAAATATCTGAAATTGCTGGAGAAATAGTTACGTCTGTTGTTGTGCCCGATGTAACGCCAGAGCCTTTGATTATTCCTTTGACTCTATTCTGGCCTGCTAAATTATAAGCATATTTTTTTATTCCTCCAAAATTAAATTCAAGATTATGTTTTCCTGGCGTTATTGCTTTGCTTATCTCAAATCCAGATTGATTGCATTCAAAGTCTTTTAGGAAAACTGAATCATTTATCCATTCGTAATTCAATGCTGTAGAGCCGCATTTTATTTCTAGAAATTTTAAATCATTATTTTCATTTTCATTGCTCCATGTTGTACCATTCGATGCTTTTATTGTTAAATTTGCTTTTCCTGTTGTATTAAATTCTACTCTCCAAATTCCACCGACAGCAGGATAACTCTGTAAAGTCAAAATATTTATTTCTAACTCATAAGTTTGATTTGATAAATGAGGAACTGTCCATTCTATATAGCCTCCATATTTTATTATAGGTATTTCAATTTTATTTTCTCCTTCTATATGATATAGATGAATTGCTTCTATTGGGGCTTCATTATCTATTGTAGTAAAGGCAAGGATGTTTTCCAGATAATTAGACCCAGATATAATAATTCTTTTTCCATTTTTTGTTTCTTTTTCTGTTATTACTGGACCTTGTGTAAAATAAGTTATTGCAAACTCTTTCTCTGTAGTTTTTGAAACTATTTGTGTTAAATCGAGTATTTTCTTGTCCTCTATTTCAGATGCTTGATATTCTTCCTTCTCTTTTTTTATTTCAAGAAGTGGAATATTTCCTCTTGCAAAATCTTTTTTGTCTAAGTTATTTATGGAATCTTCGTAATTTGATAATTCATCTTCTGCAGCTTTTATTTCCTGATATCCTTTTTTTACATCTATATTTACAGCTTCTTTAGGAATTTCTATCCTTACCTCTTTTTCATCTCCTACTTTTATCTTCTTTAGCCATTTAACTGGCTGACCTGTAATTATCTTAGAATTTTTAGTTTCTGTTTCTTGAATAATCGCAACTTTTTCTTTTATTGGAGAATGAGTCGGTGTTGGTGTTTCTATGGGCGAGGCCGTTGGAGCAGGAGTTATTTCTGGGATAGGTGTTTGTGTAGGCTTAAGTGTTGGCGTCTGAGTTGGAGTGGGACTTGGAGTTTGCAGAGGCAAAGTTAATTGTTCTTCTTCTTTTTTTAATTCATAAGTTATTGAATTTAGGTTTAATTTAGCATTTGATATTTCTATTCTTAATTTGTAAGATCCTTTATTTAGATTAAACTGCTCTAGGTTGCAGATTTCTTCGCAGAAATTTGAGAATTTTTTTATTGTTTTAGTCATCTCAGAGCTTGGTGCAGGAGTTGGTGAGACAATTATTGCTTGAGAGTCTGTTGGACTTTTTTTAGTAGCTGGAGATTCTGCTATTTCAGGACTTGTTAATATTATTTCTTCAAGATTAGAACTATCTAAGAGAAGAATATCTTCTAGATATATTTTCACATCGCCTTGACCTTCTATCTCACCAGATATTTTTAGATTTTTTAATTGGCCTTTATTTTCTAATTGCAGTGTAAAATCTTGCGTCTTATCAAATACTAAATTAATATTATTTGTGTATTCTTGAGATGGAGAAGTTAATATTATTGGTTTTAATAAATAGATTACAATAATTAATGCCAATAATCCTATAATCAAAAATGATGTTATCTTTGTTGTTGATTTTAATTTTTCTTTTTTTATTTCTTTTTCACAAAATTCTAGATGAAGTTTTACTGTTAAAATATAATCATTGTAATAGTCCAGCCATTCTTCCGGAGTTCTATTTTCTAAATATAAATTTAACTTCTTCTCATAAGTTTCTTTTGATATCTCCCCAATTTTTAATTGAGAAAGAAGTTTTTGAACTAAATCCACAATTTCTTTTCTTTCTTTCTCACAGGCACTTATTCTATTTATCAGTGCTTGCTTTCTATTTTTTAGGTTTTGTATTTTAAACATTCTTTAAGTAAGTTATACTTAATTTGTATGAAAATCTGCTTATAAATATTACTATTTTAAGTATAATTATACTTAATTTGTATGATAATAGATATATGATCTAATCATTTTTGCACGAAAAAAGAATCTATTTCTTCAATCTTCTATCTTTTGGAACATAATTAAATATTTTACTTCCTGTAGACTTTCCAAATCCGAAAAAATCTTCTTTATATTTTATCACAACTCCACCTCTCTCTTTTTGAATATCCAAATCCTTCCCTCTCATCCAATCGTGCAACTGCGATTCGTCTATCTCCACTATATTATTTTTTATCTGATCTTTGAAAAGATGGGTCGCATCTAAACTCATTCTCATCATCTCTTCTTTTTTTAATACATAAAGCCCTATTGATTCAACATTAGTCAAATTTGCTATTTGTAAAATCTCTTCTTTAGCTAAACTGCCTGAAAAAGCCCTAATCTTCTCTCTCCCAGAATAAATCAATAGATAAGGAATTTTCTCTATCCCAAATCTTTCATTAAGCTCAGCCAAAATCTTTTTCTTCTCGCTAGATCTAATAAATTTTAGGTTCATTTTACACAGTTATAATCTCCAATTTGCTTATATTGATAGAGCCTTTATATAAAATGTGAGGAACATAATTGAATAATAATGGCCTTTCATTATTTTTATAAGAGGATTCATAATAGTTTATTGTTTTTTGGCTTAGTTCACTATACTTCTTTATTTTTGAAATATCAAACCATTCGTAATCTTTTTTTGTTGTAATTTTTCTTGCACGTTCAAATAGAAATACTAGGGTATTATCTTTTACAAGATCCCTAGGATTTATTTTAAACCATTTTCTTATTGGAGGCTTAAAACCTATTTCCTCTAAAGTCTTATTTATTGTAATGGGATTAACAGCTGTTAAATGAAGCACATCATTCCATAAACAATTGAGAAATGGTACTTTTTCTTTTAATAAATATTTTCTGTCTTCATACTTTTTTACATGTTCTTTATATGCTTTAGGATAAATTTTCTTCAATTCGTTTAATGGGTAGAGTATTTCTCCTTGCATATTTTCAGGAACTAGATGATATAAATAATTCATTCCACTTCCTCCAACAAAGTCAATTTAGCCAAGAAAAAACCTTCACTATCATTATCTTGTGGATAAATTCTGCAAGCCTTTTCAACGTCTTTGCTAAAAACTTCATCTTTCCATTCAGTTACGCCTGGCCTGCATTTCAAGGGCAAAGAAACAAACTCTATTTTAACTGGAAAATTTTTTAGAGCAAAATTAATAATTTCTTCATTCTCTTCAGGGGCATGTGTACAGGTAGAATAAACTAAGGTTCCGTCCTTCTTCAAGCATTTTAAAGCCATTGCCATAAATTTCTTCTGCAGCCTAGAAAGTTTATCAACGACTTTATAATTCCAAGTCAAAAAAGTTTTAGAGCTAGAGCGCAAAGTCCCCTCGCCAGAACAAGGAGCATCTAACAAAATCTTATCAAACTTTATATTTGCCTTAGAAAATTTAGAACAAAAAGCCACCGCATCTTTTCTAGAGATTATACCATTCATCACTCCGCATCTTTCCATATTAGAAGCTAAAATTACTATTCTATCCATTTTCAATTCATTTGCTATTATTGTTCCTTGATTCTCCATTCTAGCTGCTATTTGAGTTGTCTTAGATCCTGGAGATGCAAACAAATCCAAAATGAATTCTCCAGGCTCTGGGTTCAGGACCAAAACAGGTAGCATAGAAGATATTTCTTGAATATAATAATATCCTAAAACATGTTCAATAGCATTTCCCAACTCTCCAGGCATCAAATCAGATTCAATTAACATAATCTCTTTATAATCAAAAAAAGGTTGCGAAACTTTCCACTTTCTCTGCAATCTTTTTAATAAATTGTCAGTGCTAATTTTTAGAGTATTGCATCTAATAAAATTCCTAGGCGAAGTATGAATAATTTTTTCAAATTTTTCAAAATCTTCCTTATTAGGAATAAGTTTTTCCATTCTTTCTCTAAATAAAGGTTTCAACTCATATCTCATAATTTAACTAGAAAATCATAGGTTTTAAGGTTTAGCCTTGCGATAACAACAATCCTTATAAACTTTAGATGTCAAGAACCTTTAGACTGAAGTCCTGGGCGTGCTCGGGTTCTTGAGCACACAAGATTTGCAATTGTAAGCCAATCTTGATGTGTCAAAAATAAAAATGACCAAAAAGAAATCAAGCTCTAAAAAAAAGGAAGAAATCAACCTGGACGAATTAAATATAGAAGAATTACTACCAGAAACAGTAGCTACTTCCCGCTTAGGAAGAGCATTAGCGAGTTTAGGTGCAGTTCTCACAGGAAGAGAAAAACACGATGCCAAATTAGTCTACCTACTTATAAAAGCAGGAAAAGAATATTCTGCTAAACTTCCTGTAACCGCTTCAATAAAAGACTTTCCAGAAGAAAAAAAATATAGCCCGACAGAAGCAATAGAATGGTTCTCAGAAAGATTCCCTAAAGAAGCTCAACCTTTATTAAAAAAATTAGAAGAAAAATACACCCGTCCTAAAACAGAGATATTATATGGTCTGAAAGAAAGAAGAGACCTAAACGATAATTTCTATATGCAAACACTATCAAAAGTTCTAAACATATCAGAAGACAGGGCAAGAGTTCTATATCATGGAATTATACAGCCTTATCTAGAAAAAGAAGAGGAAGAAAGCAGACTTGTTAGCCTAACAATGAAGGAAAGTAAAAACAAATAATTTTTATACCTTCTTCATTTAAGTTTCTAATGGTAAAACAAAAGTTCTATGTAACAACACCTATCTATTATGTAAATTCAGCACCCCACGTAGGATCAGCCTACACAACTATAGCTGCGGATATCTTGGCTAGATGGAATAAACTCCAAGGTAAAGACGTGTTCTTCCTAACAGGAACTGATGAACACGGACAAAAAATACAGCAGATAGCGCAAGAATCCGGTTTAAAACCAAAAGAATTTGTAGACGACATGGCAAAAAAGTTCAAAGAAACATTTAAGCAGTTAAATATCTCAAATGATAATTTTATCAGAACGACTGATGAAAAACATATAAAAGAAGTAAGAAAGATTCTTCAAGAACTTTATGATAAGAAATTAATTTATAAAGGCATTTATGATGCTTATTACTGTGTAGGCTGCGAACAATATAAAACAAAAAAAGAATTAATTGAAGGAAAATGTCCATTACATAAAAAAGAGCCACAAGTAATAAAGGAAGAATCCTATATATTTAAGCTGTCGAACTTTCAAGATAAACTCCTTAAGCTTATCAAAACAGATAAATATCAAATATCTCCTCAAAAAAGAAAAAATGAAGTTATTTCATTCATAGAAGAAGGATTACAAGACATACCTATCTCAAGACTAAAATCTAAAGTTAGTTGGGGAATAGAATTGCCATTTGATAAAGAGCATACCTGTTATGTTTGGGTAGACGCATTCTGGAATTATCTAACAGGACTAGATTCAAAGAAGAATTTTGATAAATTCTGGTCTCCAGATATACAGTTAATGGCTAACGATATACTAAGGGTTCATGCAACCATATGGCCTGCATTGCTTCTTGCCCTAAATTATGAATTGCCAAAAAAATTATTCGTGCATGGATATTTTACAATTAATGGGCAGAAAATGTCAAAATCCCTAGGAAATGTAGTATCTCCTTTGTATTTAATAGATAAGTATTCTACCGACACATTGAGATATTACCTAATGAGAAAAATAGTCTTTGGAGATGACGGAGACTTCAATGAAGAAAGCTTGAAAGAATCACATAACAATGAGTTAGCAAATAAACTAGGAAATTTAGTATCTCGAGTATCAACCCTAGCAGAAAAATGTTCTTTAGAAGAAACCACTCCAATAAATTCTAAATCCCTAATAATGAAAACAAAAAAACTCTTAGAAAATCTTGAATTAGATAAAGCATTAAATGAAATCTTTGCATTTATCGATCAATTAAATGAATACATTCAGGATAAAAAACCTTGGGAAACACATGATAAAAAAGTCCTATATCAATTAGTAAATGGGATAAAAGATGCTACAGTATTGCTCTTTTCCTTCATGCCAGAAACCTCAGAAAAAATAGCAAAAACATTTAATTTTGAAATATCTCTAAAATCCCTAAACTCTCCATTAAAAATAAGCAAAATAAAGAAGTCAGATATCCTCTTTAATAAGATTTAAAAATACCAATTTCTCAAAATATATATGAAAGACAAACATATATATGAAAAGTTATTAGAAAAAATACTAATGGAGCCTAGACAATCGCATAGTTATCGTAGAGCCTTAGAGTCTGTACATATGATAAGATTACACGAAACTACAGAACTAAAAATTTCATTAGAACAAGACGGCGGATCAATATATCTTGCAGCACAAATAAAAGGAGATAAAAAAAGAGAATACGCCCCAAAAGAATTAACAGATATTATAATAAAATCAGAAGACTATAAAGAAGGCAGAATAACTCCTGGAAAAATAATAGAAAATTTTACAGAAAATATATCTTATCCTTTAGGAAATACTAGTGTAAGGCCCTTCAGAGATTATTTAGCTAATAATGACAGATAAAATCCCATATTCCGACTTCGAAAAACTCGATCTAAAAGTTGGCAAAATCCTCGAAGTCAAAGATCATCCAAACGCAGATAAACTTTACGTTTTAACAGTCGATCTCGGAGAAGAAAGTCAAAGAACAATAGTAGCCGGTCTAAAACCCTATTACAAAAAAGAATACCTCTTAAATAAAAAAGCAATCTTTGTAGCAAACCTCCAGCCAGTAATTCTAAGAGGCATCGAAAGCAACGGCATGATTCTAGCAGCAGATAATAAAAAGAAAGTCATCTTTCTAAAGCCAGAAAAAGATATTGAAATAGGTTCAAAAATTAAATAAAATGAAAAAGCCTATAATCTACCTAATTACTCTTTCATCACTAACAACTTATTTCTGGCTAAATCTACTTCATAAAACAAAAGTTACAAGCCATATATCTCCAGTAATAACAGAAGAAAAAGATTCTTTAGAAGTCAAAGTATTAAAATCTCCTGCAATTAACTTATCAAAACCAATGAAAGAACCATCATTCTCAGAAACCAACTATTACTTAAAGTCTTGTACAGATCCAGAACCCAGCTATAATCTCCACAACGAATAACTAATATCTTCCTAACAACCTATCCCAAATAGAAATATTCTCTACATAATCATTCTTTCCTATAATCTTAGCAGCTAATTTTCTGTATGCCCTAGAAGCTCCGCTTTTAGGATGTGTAAGAATCAAAGCATTTTTCATTAACACTGATATAGGCACATTCGAATCTTCAGGAACAACTCCTAAAATAGGCAACTCTAGCATATCTCTTATATTCGCTACAGGCATTTCTGTCTTAATCCCTTTTACTCTTGTAACAATAACTCCTCTAACCTCTTTCCCTAACTGCTCAGCCAACTTGCTTGCCTTCAAAGCATCAGTAACTGCAGGAATCTCAGGATTAGTAACCAATATAATTTCATCAGCTGCCTCAAATGCAGCAACCGCCTCATCTCCTAGTCCAGCAGCAGAATCTAAAATAACAAAATCAGTCATTTTTCTCAATCTCTTCGTAACTTCCTTAAGCCTATCATGTTGTAGATTTCTCAATTCTCTAACAGATAAAGAGCTAGGAATAATCTTTGTTCCAGACTCATGTTCGTAAATAGCATCTGAAACTTTCGCCTTCCCAAGTAAAACGTGATTCAAACTAACAGGCACAATAGGCGCACCTAAATGTATACCTACATTAGGAGTTGTTAAATTAGCATCTACAACAATAACGTCCCTACCAAATTGATTGATAGCACTTCCAAGATTTATAGCAGTAGTCGTCTTTCCGACACCACCCTTTCCCGAAGTAATCGTAATTACTTTTGTCATTTTTAAAACAGAGTTTCATACTCATATAGAACAAATTATTTTAGAGTGCTTATAAACCTTTCTAAAATATCCGCATATTCTTTTAGCATGTCCAAATTGATATTTACACTATCTCCTTTATAAAAAACTCTCAAATTAACTCCTTTTCTAAATTCATTTTCCCTGACTTTCTCCAGTTTTTCAACATCTCTAAATAATTCATACATATCAAGAACCTTGCTTATCAAAGGATCATTTTCATAAATCTTCTTTAACTGCAATAATCTAGCTCTAGGCGCATCAGGTACAGGCTTCCATTTTTTTAATTTCTTAGCTCTTTCAATAAGCATATCCAAAGCATATTCAATCATATTACTCCACCTAAGAAGAAGATTTAGTATAACATCGCAAGTTTTTGTATATTTCAAACTGACATATAAAAGATGGTCTGCGCTAATTTTTTCTTTAATTATCCTCTCCATCCAAAAGCCACCCTGAAATATTAAGGTAAAATACTAAAAGTTCGCCCCCTTTAAATACCTTTCTAAGAAATAAGACATATTTTAGCCAATTACGATCAACTCAAACTAACAATTGCTTCAGCTATGTCGCCCCCAACTTTTTCCAAAGCCTCTCTTGCCTCTTCATCACTCTTTCCAGTCTTTTCCATAACCAATTTTACATCTTCTTCCTTAATACCGCCCTCTTCCTCCCTTGCCTCACCTGTAATCTGCCAGCTTTCCTGTCCCTGCATCTTTATCTTTTGCACGCTAGGATTTTCAATAACAATTCGTCCATCACTTTTCTCAATTATAACTCTCTCTGCCTCAATCTCTTCTTGATCTATGCCAAGCTGCTTCATCATCTGCCCCATCTTCTTAGGATTTATTCCACCAAGTCCAGGTATCATAGTTAAAGAAAAAAACAATATTATATATATCTTTCTCCATGCAAAAACTTTATCAGAATTAATTTGATTTTGTTTTTATCTTTCCATAAATCCAGCCCATTAACAGTCCTAAAATAAAGATTACTATTGAAGTTTCTCGCCATCTACCATTAACTACAAACCAATAGCAAAGTGGTTGATCTGAGGGATAAACGGGACCTATCCTATAAAAATCAGAACAACCGATGGGCACAATTAATGCAACAAAGATACCTAAAACTATTCCATAAATTCCCCCCTTCAACCAAAAAGGCCAATTCTTCCACCCCATAAGGTATTTTATATAATTATCTTTATAATACTTTCTATAACGAATCTAAAAACTAACTTTTTCCAAAATCTTTAATTACCTAATCTCCCTCTTTCCACAATGAAAAAAAGAGGTTTCAGTCTTCAAGGTATAATTGGCATTATTCTAATAGTCCTAGTAGAAATAAACTTCTTTCTAAAAATTCAACCATTCGCGAACTGGTACTTTCCAATAGTCTGGCTAGGATACATTCTTGTCGTAGATTCTATTGTCTATAAAATAAAAGGAAAATCTCTAATTACATCTAGACTTTACACTTTTTTAGGAATGTTTATCATATCCTCCCTATTCTGGTGGCTCTTTGAATTCACAAATATCTCTTTAAACAATTGGTCTTACTCAGGCCTAGATAATTATGCACAAAGTTATGCGTTAAATAATATTCTAAAGAATCTATTCGGAACCATTTCATTCGCAACAGTTCTCCCAGCCTTATTCGAAACAGTAGAACTTATTCGATCAATAGGCCTATTCGAAAAAAAGAAATTAAAAAAACAACATAACATCTCAAAACCTTTCCTTTACTTTATGATGTCTCTAGGAATATTCTGCTTCTTACTTCCTCTCTTCTTTCCAACTTTCACATTCCCACTAATATGGCTAGCGTTTTTCTTTCTTATTGATCCAATAAATTATCTCCATAAACAACCCTCAATAATAAAGCATCTAAAAGACAGAAAACTAGCAATTCCTTTCTCCCTACTTTTATCAGGAATTATTTTAGGTTTTCTTTGGGAATTTTGGAATTATTGGGCAATTCCAAAATGGACTTATAACATTCCTTTCGTAAGCTTCTTCAAAATCTTTGAAATGCCAATCCTAGGCTATTTAGGCTATTTCCCTTTCTCCTTTGAACTCTATTCAATGTATTGGTTAGTCAGATCACTATTCATAAAAAAAGAAACTCTTCTGATAAAATGATTATCAATAAACTACAATCCAGCTATAGGAAAGAAAAACTTCAAAAACAAAATAAATAATATTACTAAAACAATAAATCCTACAACTTGGGCAGGACTAATAACAAACCTGCTGTCATATTCCTCATTATATCTAACTAATCCCCCAAATGCTCCAGGCATAGAGATTTTATTGTCTGCCATCTCTATCTCAAAAATATCTCCTATAAAAATCTATCTATTAGCTCAGCAAAAACTTTAAATATTACAAGTAATACAAATATTACAATGGTAGACAAAATAATCTCTCTCAGAATTGATGAAAACATCTATAGAAAAATGAAGATCTTAGAACATATTAATTGGAGTTCCATTATTAGAAAACATTTATCTAAAGAAATAGAAAAATTAGAAGAAGATTTCGACTTAGGAAGAGCAAAAAAAGCTTTAGAAGATATGGACAAAATAAGAAAATCAGGAATTTTTAAGAGTAATAAACAAGGAGTAGATATCATAAGAGAATGGAGAAATCAAAGAAGATTTTAGACGCTTCCGTAATGGTTAAAGGTTTCTCAGAAGAAATAAACTCAGAAAAAGCCCATCGATTAATAAAAAAGCATCTTGAAGGAGAAATCCTGATAATTGTTCCTGAATTAATCTTCCTAGAAATTACAAACGCGCTAAAATATAAGAAAAAAGATGAAGAATCTATTAAAAAAGTAAGTAAAGATCTTTTTAATTTTCAATTTAAAGTTGAGAAAATTACTGAGCCTCTTTTAAGCAAAGCAATTCAAATATCTATTAAAAATAACTTAACAATCTATGACTCTTTGTATATAGCGATTTCCCAATTTTATGGCGCTCCATTAATCACAGCTGACTCGGCATTGTACAAAATAACTAACGTTATCCCTCTAGAAAAATGTGAAGATTAATTATTCCCCCAACTTCCCCAACAACCTTTTCCCATCTCTCCCCCTAACGTCCTTCCCCCACAAAACAAAAATCCTATTTATCCTGCTCCAATATTCTCTAGGCGCTATTTTCATTAATTCTCTTTCGGTTTCAGTAGGATTTTTAGTTTTTACCAACCCTAAAACATTTGCCAAACGATGCACGTGAGTATCCACGCAAATTCCTTCCATATTATGGCATTCCGTAATCACCAAATTCGCAGTTTTTCTTCCAACTCCAGGAATCTTAATTAATTCGTCAATACCACTAGGCACTTTTCCATTAAATTCACTAATTAACATCTGAGCAGCAGCAATTACATTTTTAGCTTTAGTCTTATTATAATTCAAGCTCTTAAATATTCTTAAAACATCCTCGTATTTAGCCCCGCTCAAACTCTCCAAACTTTCATATCTCTTAAGCAATTCCTCAGCAATAGGAATTGTCGTCTCGTCTCTACTCTGAGCAGACATAATAGTCACAATAAGCGTCTTCCAATCCTCATCCCAACCATCCCCAGCTAACCTCTTCTCACTCTCCCCATATTTCCTCTCAGCCTTTTTGAAAATCTCTAGAAACTTTTCTTTCTTTCCCATTTAAATATAAAATAACAAGATTATTTAATATTTGACTTTGAGAGATGTTCATGCAACTTTCTAGCCTCTTCTAAAAATCTGCTTCTTACCTCAAGAGCAAAAGGATTCATATTCTGCATATTTTCAAATAAAACAGAAGAATCTTCCTTTATTACATCTATGATATCCATAAGGTCGTCAAAAGTCTTTGTGCTGAGTGATACTCTCTCAATGTCACATCTTTGTGCAGTTCTTCCAATAAAATGAGTTAACGCTTGTGAGAGAGCCATTTGTTTGTCATGTTCCTCAGGACTTGTTATAATTACTTTTAAACCTAATTGCTCACAAAATGTTTTAACTTTTTCCAATCTAGAAGATCTCACATTACATAATGCTATTTTCATACCTCTAATACTATTTTTAGCAGATTTTTCCCCAAATAGAGGATGTGTACCTATAATCTCAATATTTTTAGGCAGGATTTTATCCATTAAAGAACAAGAAAACATCTTCAAGGAGCATACGTCCATTACTAAACTATTTTCTTTAATCCTATCTTTTATATCGTATAAAGTCTTTTCTAAAGATTCCATGGGGACAGCCAAAATTATAACCTCTTTATTTAAAATTTCTTCCAAAGAACTAAAAGTTACATGCATACTAAGGCTCTCTTCAGGTATTTTTGCAATATCATAAACAAATATTTTGAATTTTTTAGCTAAGTATAAAGCCATAAATTTTCCAAAATTACCAAAACCAATAATTCCTATCTCAATTGCCATAAAAAAGCGAGAATATTAAAGTTTTTAATTTTATCTTTTTCCCATCTAAAACCTCTTATAATCAAATTTTCTATGATATATAGCCATAAGATAAACCCTGTGCTCTTGTTCATCAATTTTAAAACCAACCCTAAACTTTTTAACCCTTCCTCCCCTATTTAAATCATGCCTGAATTAGACTTTAAAACAATAGAAAAAGAAATCTTAGAATACTGGAAAAAAGAAAAAATTTATCAGTTCAATTCAAAATCCAAGAAGAAAATATATTCGATAGATACTCCTCCTCCAACAGTTTCAGGAAAAATGCATGTAGGTCATTCATTTTCTTATTCCCAGCAAGATTTTATAGCCAGATTCAAAAGAATGTCGGGCTTGGAAGTATTTTATCCTTTTGGCACAGATGATAATGGCCTCCCAACAGAAAGATTAATAGAGAAAACAAAAAATGTAAAATCAAAGTCAATGTCAAGAGCAGAATTTATTGCCCTCTGCCTAAAAACACTGAAAGAAATTACTCCTGATTTTGTTCAAGACTGGAAAAATCTAGGTATATCATGCGACTATAATCTTTCTTATTCCACGATAGATAAAAAATCTCAAAAAATCTCACAGCAATCTTTCTTAGAATTATATAAAAAGGGACATATTTATAGAGAAAAATTTCCAACAATTTACTGTCCAGAATGCCAAACTCCTGTTGCACAAGCAGAGTTGGAAGACAAAACAAAAACCACTTTCTTCACAACATTAAAATTCAAAGCAAACAATCAAGACCTCCCAATAGCAACAACTCGTCCAGAACTCTTAGCTGCCTGTGTAGCTGTTTTTGTAAATTCAAAAGACACTAGATACAAATCCCTAGTAGGAAAGAAAGCAATAGTTCCTTTATTTAATCATCAAGTACCAATCATCGCAGACAATTCAGCACAAATAGAAAAAGGAACAGGCGTTTTAATGATATGTTCTTATGGAGACAAATACGACGTAGATGCAACAAAACGCCATAAACTAACTCCAAAAATAATTCTCAATAAAGAAGGAAAATTAACTATGACTCCGTATCAAAATCTCTCAATAAGAGAAGCGAGAAAAAAAATACTTGAAGATCTAAAATCAAATAACTTAATAATAGAACAAAAAACTATCGATCATGTAATCAACGTGCACGATAAGTGTCAAACAGAAATAGAATTTCTTCCAGTAGAACAATGGTTCATAAAAATCCTAGATAAAAAATTACATTTAATCCAGCAAGGGAAAAAAATAAAATGGTATCCACAACACATGTTCAAGCGTTATGAAAATTGGATTCAAGGCCTTGAATGGGATTGGTCTATCTCCAGAGATAGGCATTTTGGAATACCTATTCCGGTATGGATATGTGAAAAATGCAACGAAATCATCCTGCCAAAAGAATCAGAACTCCCTTTGGATCCTATGCAAATAAAGAAAAACTGTCCAAAATGCAAATCGCAAGCAGAGGCAGAAACAAAGGTTCTTGACACTTGGGCGACTTCTTCTTTAACACCTCAAATAGCTTCTTCTTTAGTAAATAATAAAATAAAAATTCCTTATTCTCTCCGCCCATCAGCTCACGATATAATAAGAACATGGGCATTTTATACAATAGTTAAATCTTTCTTGCATGAAAATAATATTCCATGGGAAGAAATAGCCATCTCAGGTTTTGTCACAATGGAAGGCGAAAAAATGTCTAAATCAAAAGGAAATACCATAGCCCCTCAAACGATAATGAATAACTATGGTTCAGACGCTCTAAGGTATTGGGCATCTACTTCAAAATTAGGCGAAGACTTAGATTATCAAGAAAAAGACATTATTACAGGCAAAAAATTCATAACTAAAATATTAAACGCAACAAAATTTACATTTATGAATTTGCAATATCAAAAAACACAGCCAAAATTAATAGAAACAGATCGTCTCTTTCTATCTCAATTAAACAACCTTATCAAAACGACAACAGAGTCATTCAATGAATACAACTATTCAAAATCAAAACTAGAAACAGATATGTTCTTCTGGAAAGCATTCGCGGATAATTATTTAGAAATTGTAAAAAATAGAGTATACAACGGCACAGAAGAAGAAAAAGCGTCTGCATTTTACACCCTCTACAACTCGCTATTAACAATTCTAAAACTCTATGCTCCAATAACTCCTTTTATAACCGAACATCTTTATCAAGAATACTTTAAAAAACAAGAAAAAACCTCCTCTATCCATATCTCACAATGGCCAACTCCCATAAAAATAAAATCAAAAAAAGACGACAATAAAGATTGGCAACTCTTAACTCAAACTCTCTCACAAGTCCGTCAAGCAAAAACAGAAGCTAAAAAATCAATGAACTCGCAGATTATCCTCGCATTAGAAAAACAAACCCTACATTCTCTAGATCCCTATCTCCAAGATCTAAAAGCAGTCACAGCTTCAAGTAATATTAAAGAGGGTGAGTTTAAGGTAGAGTTTATTTAAAATAAAATAGCATTACTTTCCTTATAAATTCTATAGCTATTATTAACTATCTCTACAATAATTGGACCGACATCAAAAAAATATTCTAATGATAAAAGCTTTCTTCTAATATCGACCCCTTCCCTTAATGGAACTCCCTTCATTTATCTAAATAATTCCAATAGACGAAACTTTAGAAAAATTATTCGAAGAGGTAAAACATACCAAAGCGAAGTTTCATTTAACTGTAGAACAAGTGGACGATTTTGTAGAAAATCGGAATTAAACCTAATGATTTCTTAGTTTCATTTGAAACCTCTAAATAGTTTCAAATGAAACATAAAGTTTATATAGTTAAAGCCATAGTTACATCTGAAACTTCAAATAGTTTCAAATGAAACATGAAAATAGAAAGTCATCTAGAAAATCTTAAAGAAAGCCTTACTGTAATAGAAGAAAGCATCATAAAGGGCTTACTAGAGAGACAAAGAACAATAGGATTTCATACTTCAGCAGCAAGTATAGACCTCCTAGAAATACTTATGCATAAAAATAGTCTAATTGATCCTGGTTTTATAATAAAACATGAATGGTTAAAATCAAAAAATACTATAAAAGATAAATTTCCTTTTGATTTTTCAAAAAAACAAGAAATTTTAGATTTAATCTATAAAATAGAAGAAAAAAGAAATACTCTCTGCTATGGCAAACCGCAAAAAATAGAAATTATTCAGGAAGTTTTAGATAATTTTAATCAACTAAAAAAATTATTTAAAGAGGCAGGAATAAATGAAATCTGAATTAATCTCCTATGCTATAGATTTTGTTTCATTTTTAATGCAAAAAATAAAAGAAAAATCAGAAATAAAACAAATAATTCTATTTGGATCTGTGTCTAGAGAAGAAGCACAATCTAATAGCGATATAGACATTTTCATTGATGTAATAAAAGAAAATAAATCTCTTGAAAAAGATATAAAAAAACTCCTTGATAATTTCAAAGAGTCTACAAAATATAAAAATTATTGGAAACCTTTAGGAATTGAGAATGAAATAAAGCCCATAATTGGAAAATTGGAAAATTGGCAAGATTTACAATCAAGTATAATAGCAAACGGTATAATTTTATATGGTAAATTTAAACCAAAAATAAAAGATGGAAAACATAAAACTTTCTTTATCTGGGAAAATGTAACTCCGAATTCAAAAAGAGTATTATTCAATAAACAGCTCATAGGATACAAACAAAAAGGAAAATTCTATCAAGGTCTATTACAAAAATATCAAGGAGAAAGAATGGGAAAAGGATGTATTCTTGTCCCATTAGAAAATTCATTAAAATTCCATGAGTTATTCAAAAAATATAAAATTACAGTCAAAATTAAAAAAGTCTTAGAGTATTAAAAAGGCAATTTATCAAAAAAATTATCTATGCTTCTACTTAATCTTACCATATCATCCCCTACTTTAACTCCCCTTGCATCCAAATAATCAAGCATCTTATAAACAGCCTCTTTGTTTTGATAATAATCGTTTCTAACTTGCACATTCGTTCTGCCTTGCATTTCATTATACTTTCTATCTATCTCTTCAGCCTGAGTTTGATATCGAACACCAAAAGAAGTTATAACTACAAGGAGAGGAGTAGTAATGGCTCAATACCAAGGCTTCTTTAAATAAGAAAAACAATATTTAAATCCCTCTTTCAAAGTAAGCTCCTCTGATCTTCCAGTAAATGGGCTTATCGGCTTTTCCATAAAATATAATATCCCCATCTGTTTAAATAATTATCGAAACCAAAACCTACATAAATCCCTTTCCCTTTGAACAAACAAATGAAAAAACCCAAAATAATCTTAAATTTCATTGCCATAATAACACTTCTCTTATTATTAGGAGTCTATTTTTGGCATCCCCTATTAAATCTATTCTCAAATCTTCCGAGATTTAAGCAATTCGTCTTAAACTTTGGAATCTTAGCCCCTATAATTCTTATAATAATAGTTGCCCTGCAAGTTCTAATCGCTCCAATTCCCGGCCAAGCAGCAGGTCTTGTCTCGGGTTTAATTTTTGGCCCAATTCTAGGAACAATATACAGTATGATAGGCCTCATAATTGGATCCTATTTAGCTTTCGTATTAGCAAGAAAGTTCGGCCGGCCATTTGTAGAAAAATTCGTCAACCAAGAAACACTAAAAAAATTTGACAATTTCTCTAATGAAAAAGGCCTATTCACATTCTTCATGATTTACCTCCTCCCTGCTTTGCCAGACGATGCAATATGTTATATTGCAGGTCTAACAAAAATTAGAATCCGTTCGCTAGTATTAGTTTCAACAATAGGTAGATTTCCAGGATTTTTAGTTCTTAATTTAATAGGCGCAGGTTTAGCTTCGCAAAACTCAAAATTCGCAATAATTCTTTTCATAACTTTCATGGCAATTTCCATCTTACTATACTTATACAAAGACAAGATTGAAAAATCAATGTTAGAAATAATTAAAAAATTCAATCGAAAAGTTTAAATATAACTTAATATTATATAAATATAACTTAAAATATAACAAATAAAAATGAATGTAACAACAAAAGCTAGAAGATTAGGAGGCTCTCTAATTATAACTCTTCCAAAAGAATTAGTAAAAGAGCAGAATATTCAAGAGGATGAATTAGTAGAAGTCGAGATTAAAAAAAAGAAAAAAGATTATTTTGGAGCTTTGAAAGGTATAGGTCATTTTACTGAAACAGATGAATTAAAAGCACAATTAGATGAATGAAATATATAATTGATTCTTACGGTTGGATAGAATATTTAGAAGGAAGTTTAGCTGGAGAAAAAATAAATAAGATTATAAAAAATTGCCATGAAATTTATAGCTTATCAATTTCAATAGCAGAAGTAGTAAGTAAAGTGAAAAGAAAAAATGGAAACTCAGAAATTGCATATAACTCAATTATCTCTAATTCTAGACTAATAGAATTAAGCCCTAAAATGTTAAAAGAAGCAGGTTTATTACATGCTGAAACAAGAAAAAAAATTGAGAATTTTGGATTAGTCGATGCAATGTTAATAATTATAGCTAGAAATAGAGATTTAAAAATATTAACAAATGATGCTCATTTCAAAAATTTTAAAGAAGCAATTTTTATTTAATAAAAAACCTAACCTTTATTAACCATATTTTCTCTCTTCTTTAATGGCAGAAATCACACCAAAACAAAAGCAAGAACTTGAAGAGCTAGTAGACATAGTTTCAAATATCCGCGGCAGACATACAGAACTAGTAACTGTAATGGTTCCTGCAGAATTTAACCTATCTATAATAGTCAGACAACTAGAAGCAGAGAAATCAACTGCTGCAAACATAAAATCAAAAGCAACAAGAACTGCAGTTGAAGATTCCTTAGAAAGAATAATCCGTGAACTAAAAAATTATAAACAAAATCCTAAAAACGGTCTTGCAATATTCTGCGGAAATATATCTGAAAAAGAAGGAGTTCAAGATATTAAACTCTGGCTCTATGAACCTCCTCGCCCTTTAAATATTAGACTTTATAGATGCGATCAAATTTTTATCGTAGACACTCTAAAAGAAATGCTTGAAGCTCAAGAAATTTACGGCCTATTAGTTATAGACCGTCAAGAAGCTACCATAGGAATATTAGAAGGAAAACAAATTAAATTAATTACTCATATGACTTCAGGCGTTCCTGGAAAAGTCAGGGCAGGCGGTCAATCAAGTCAAAGATTCCATAGAATAACAGAAGGTCTAGCAAAAGAATTCTTTAGACGCGTATCAGGAGAAATGAAAAAAGTATTCTTTGACATGCCAAAATTAAAAGGCATTTTAGTAGGAGGCCCAATTCCTACAAAAGAAGAATTTCTAGAAGAAGGAGATTTAGTAACCACTTTAAAAAATAAAGTAATAGCTGTTAAAGATCTCGGATATACTGATATGCATGGCCTTGAATTATTAGTAGAACAATCCCAACAAGACATTGCCGAACAAGAATTAGTAAAAGAAAAAGATATCCTTGCAAAATTCTTTGAAACTCTAGGCAAACATAGAGAAAGAGCAGCCTATGGTATAGAAAAAGTTAAATTAGCCATAGAAAGAGGCGCAGTTGAACTGCTTTTAATATCAGAGAAATTTCCTAAAAAAGAGGCAGAAGAATTAGAAAAAGCAGCCAGTAATATAGGTTCTGAAGTAGTGATAATCTCCACAGACAACCAACACGGAGAACAATTTTATAATCTAACAAAGGGCGTTGGCGCTATCTTAAGATTTGCTCTTGAGTAAAATTCACCGATACAACATATTTAACTCTAGTATCTGATTAATATTTCCTCTAGATAGATTAATCGGATACCATTGTCAGCTTAACTTTAGTTAATTTCATAAGGCTAACTAAATCAGCCTTATGAAATAGTTTCTAGGTAACATAGTGAAGATTTAACTCTTGTGAATCGCGAAATAATATATTATCTGATCATTCCTAAGAACTTAACTTTTATATTACTTCCAATTTCATATTTCTGACCTTTAGCTATGTTTTCTTTAATTTTTTGAATATCTTTTTCATTAACGCCTAAACCAGTCATCTTTTCAATAACATTTTTATTTACTGCGTCTACTTTATGTTCATCAATGAGCATTTCGCCACCTTTAAGATCTGATAAAAAAATCTTTTGTAAAGTTGGCCTTTCATGAAAAGTATCATTTTCATCGTATCCTCCACTTTGCTTAAGGATAAATGCGCTTTCACCAATCCAGCCTACTACCGGTTTACTCATAGAGTTTACTTCTTCAGGCACACGATTAATACGATCGTATTGTCTTAAAACTTTTTCTTCTTCAGGTTTTAATTTATAATTGATAATATCTTCATGAAGAGTAAATATTTTTCCGGTTTCTATATCAATGGCATTATATTTGTAAGGTATTGAGAGTGTACCACTCTTTAGATATTTAGAAAGTTCGATATTTTCATCAAAACCCGAACAAATTATTCTTTTGTTGTCAGGCGACCATATATAATCCGAATTTTGATTTAATCCGCAACGAGGAAGTTTTGTTGTTGCACTTTCTGTATTTTTACTTCTTTCTAATTGAGAAATATCGAGTGTAAGAAGATAGGGGAGAATATTATTTTTATAAGTATAATCATAGTCAAATAATAGATACTGATTATTCCACGATTTTCCCTCATAGAAAGGTGCATGCTCACACGCCCAATAATCAGGTCCATCAGGACAGTCTGTGATAGGCTTATCTTTATCATAGTAAAAAGTTACAGGTTCGATAACTTTTGTATTAAAATTATAAATCCAAAACCCTGGTGTAACAATAGGATGGGAGTTTTCATTGATATTTCTTTGCTCAAGTAATAATTTTTCACCTTCGTTATCTTTATACCATCTAACAGGATAGATAACATAACCCCAAAAACTTTCGCTTTTTTTGCTTTTTATGACTGAGAGATTTTCTATGATAGGGAAATCATCTCCATTTTTAAGATTATATGATCTTATTTGTCTTATCTGATTCTCCTTGTCAAATAAAGAATTAGTATAGTTAACATCAGTAGTATAAGATGTATAATATGCTACTTTATCTTCATCAGGTGAGAAAACAGGCGCAGATAGATCAATAGTCTGAATATTTCCACTAATATTATATATTTGAGAATTCGGCGCAAAAATTATGAATTTTTTGTCTAGACTAAAAGAAAATAAACCTCCATGAACAAAAATTAGTTTATCCATACTTAATGAAGAAGCAATTATAGGTTTGTAAGGCAGTTCTAAACCATTTACAGAGGATGTAAAAAAGGATATGACTACTGAATTATTCTTTGATTTGGTATCATATTTCATTATTGTTACATTATCAAGAACTGGATCATAAATAAAATTCTCGGATGAAGATAAAGTATAAAAATGAAGATTATTTTCTTCGATAATTAAATAATAAAATTTTGATACATCTAATTGAGAAAAAAATTGTTCATCTAAAACTTTTTTAGTTATTTCCTTACTCTTAAGAGAAGTCTTATTAAAATAGAATGTAAAAAAAAGTATTATAGATAAAATTAAGATAATTAGTATAATAAATATTATCTGAATCCAACTAGACCCTTTTTGATATATACTATGCATCTTTTTATATTATGATTTAGGTGATTAAGAAATATGATATTTATATACTTTTTTAGATGCTGTATGTTTAACGGCTCTGTCCAAAAAGGACAGAGCCAAACTCATCTGTCCTCCAAATAAGGTTGTCCAAGTCTATTCTCTCTAATATCACATCTTGTCTTAAAATTATCTAACAAATTATACAAACAGCCACCCCTTGACCTAACTAAATTATGTTTGCTATAACTACTATCAATTAAAACATAAGTTCTAGAAGGAACTTCACCAATTCCCTTATCATCCATTCTTAATATCGACTTATCTACAACTTCATGAATAGAAAATCTTCCAATAACCTCATCTTGGCGAATAGGTCCAAATCCAAAATATCTCCAAACCTTAAGAAAAGTTATAATTTCAGTTTTCATAATTATTAAAAAATATCTATAAATTTATTAGAAAATCTCCCACTATCCGAACAATGATAAACTTTATGAATAAGTTGATTAAAATTAGCTTTAACTTCATACCTCTCATCCTCAATCATCTTTCTATTTTTCTCAGAAAGAGAAAGTTGCGGAGCTTTGAATATTTTAGGCTTAAAACCAAAACAATTCTCAAAAGCCGCAACTCCTTTATTCAAATAATCTAAATCCCTGTCATAGACAAATTCATTAAAACTATGATAAACTCCATGCAATCCCAATGTTTTATTCAAACTAGAAATATAATCACACCAAACTTTATCATCAGCAATTGATTTATTATAAAAAATAGGTATAACCCACAAAATCTCACTTTTCATTAAAATATCACTAGAACAATCTATAGAAGGACTAACATCATCAACTTCTCTAACATTAAAAAGTCTAATAAAAAACAATAAAAAACCCACCGCTAATACAACAATTAAAACAACAATCCCCCATTTAACCCTCATAAAACTAATAAACATTCAACTATTATAAACCTTTAAATCTCCACCCAAAAATAGTAATAATCTATCTACATAACAATAAATGAACAACAAACAATTTAAATCAGTCATATCTTAAAATTAAATGGAAAAAAAGAAAAAAAAGGATGAATTAATCTTAGAAGCCAAAAGATTCTTTGATGCCCATAAAAAAGACATAGTAGAAGCTCCAAGGGAAGGAGAACGCGTTGTAAGAATAAAATTCACCGATTTATCCAATTTTTCCCCAGAATTGGCAGACCTCCTATTAGATGCTCCAGAAGAGACTCTCGAATTACTAGAATCTACTTTAGAAGAATCCGAGTTTGTAAAAAACCCACGAATAAGGATAATAGACCCTCCACAAACTTCCCATACTAAAATAAGAAATATTAGAGCTAAAAATTTAGATCAATTTATCTGTATTGAAGGAATAGTAAAACAAGCTTCAGATGTAAAACCTCAAGTTGTGAATGCCCGTTTTGAATGTCCTAGTTGTGGTGCAATTCTTTCAGTTTTGCAAGTAGACAGAAAATTTAGAGAACCTTCAAGATGTTCATGTAACTGGAAAGGAAGCTTCAAACTTCTTTCAAAAGAAATGGTAGATGTTCAAAGACTTGTTATTGAAGAATCACCTGATTCTCTAGAAGGTGGAGAGCAACCTAGAAGAATTAATGTCTTCCTAAAAGAAGATCTTGTAGATCCAAAAATAGAAGAGCGTACAACCCCTGGAAGTAAAGTCAAAATCTACGGAGTTCTTAAAGAAGTCCCAGTCCCACTACCTACTGGAATCTCAACTCGCTTTGATATAGCTTTAGAAGCAAATAATATAATCACAATGGAAGAATCTTTCGTCGATTTAAACGTAACAGAAGAAGACCTCAAAGAAATCCAAGAATTAGCGGCTGATCCCCATGTTTTCAAAAGATTATCACAAAGCATTGCTCCAAGCATTTACGGCTTTGAAAAAATAAAAGAAGCAGTCCTTCTCCAGATATTTGGCGGTGTTAAAAAAACCAAATCAGACGGAGGCTCAACAAGAGGAGATATACACGTTCTTCTAGTCGGAGATCCTGGTGTAGCAAAATCAGTAATGCTTAAATTCATTTCAACTATCGGTCCTAAAGGCCGTTATGTTTCAGGAAAATCTGCAACAGCCGCAGGCCTAACCGCAGCAGTTGTCAAAGATGAATTTCTTAAAGGTTGGGCTCTAGAAGCAGGAGCAATGGTCCTATCAAACAAAGGCATAGTCTGTATTGATGAAATAGAAAAAATGAACGAACAAGACAGATCCACAATGCACGAATCTATGGAACAACAATCTATCAGTATCTCCAAAGCAAATATTCAAGCAACACTAAGAGCAGAAACAACAGTTCTCGCAGCCGGAAACCCTAAACTAGGTAGATTCGACCCATACACTCCAATTCCTCAACAAATAGACATCTCCCCTGCCCTTCTAAGTAGATTCGACGTAATCTTCATCATTCGAGATCTTCCAAATAAAATCCAAGATGAAGCAATCGCAACTCATTTATTAGAAGAACACAAACAAGAAGTAGTCCGAGACATCGTATCTCCAAAACTAATGCGCAAATACATCGCATATGCCAAACAAAAAATAAAACCCAAATTAACAGACGAAGCAATTGAAGAAATAAAAAACTTTTACGTAAAACTCAGAAATCAGTCAATAAAATCAGAATCAGATATAAAACCAATACCAATAACCGCTCGTCAATTAGAAGGCATAATTAGACTTGCAGAAGCCAATGCAAAATTACATTTAAATCAAAAAGTCACAGCAAAAGATGCAAAAATTGCAATAGACCTTCTAAAAACCTCTCTTTCACAAGTCGGTTACGACGAAGATACTCAAACTTTTGACATAGACAGAATTACAACCGGCATTACCTCATCAAAAAGAGGAAAAATCCTCCAAGTTAAAGAAACCATCTCTCAACTTGAGTCCCAATTAGGAAAATTAATACCTATAGAAGAACTAGAAAAAGCCTTAGAAAACAAAATGACAAAAGTTGATCTAGAAGAATCTCTTGATCAACTCTCTAAAATAGGCGATATCTTCAAACCCAAACACGGTTTTATTCAAAAGATATAAATATTCTCAGTCCTATTTTTTACCGTAAATCCAACCTATGATTATCCCTAAAACAATACCTTCTAAAATATAAAATGCCCCTTCAACCAAAAGCCATGTAGAAAGAGAAGTCGTTGCATGCTTAGCCCCTTCTGCAAGTACACCAACACCACCCATTAATATTCCAAAAACCAATAACCCAAAAACTAATCCTTCTAGAATAGGCTTCTCTCCTCTTCGAAACAGCTGAAACACATAAACAAAAGCTAAACCTTCCAGTACAAATGAGACCATACCTAAAGGAATAATTGGTTCGATTGAATAAATCTTTAAATCACTATAAACCTTGCCAAAAAGAAAAAAATGCCAAACCGCTGCTATGATAAATCCAACTATGATAAATGCAATCACTCCAAAAAAATATTTTTTTGTGTTCATTTTTATTTAAGCTCCCTTCTCGGAAGCCAAAGACCAATATAAAAGACAATTGCCATTATTATAACAAACGGCACTCCAATCGAAACGCCAGAAGGGAACACTCCAGATGAAGTAAACATTCCATAAAGTCCTTTACGCACATAATAGCTTGTGATGACTATGCTATAAAAAAACATTGTAAGACTAGAAAAAGCTAAAGCATGCCATGCCCATTTTTCTCCGTTGCGATAAGGGCGCCGCGCTACATATATTGTGAGAATGCTATATCCGATGTGCATGGCACACATACTTACCATCATCAGCACCATCCAGAGACTCATATTAGGACTGGACGCAACAATCTCGCTCCATGACATACCGATAAACTTTGCATCTTCGACGCCAAATGTGAAAATAGTGGGACTAATGAAGAGAGAAATGATTGGAACAAGAACTGCAAAAATTGCATTGAAGATCCCCCAGCCAACCATAACTTTCCAACCGAGAGAAAGCCACTTTTTTGGTTGTCTCTTAGTTTGTGTTGTGTTGTTCATTTTTTCACCTTCAAGAGTATTTATTTAAAATAACCTCTTGTTTTGAATATAACTATAAAAAAGATAACACTAGCAATTGTTGGAATAAGAATCTGTATGAGCCCTAATTGTTCTCTTACAGTAAAAAAAGCAACTAGGCTATTTAGAATAAAGACTGAAATGTAAGAGAGCGCCCATACTGTTGCCCAGGATTTTCTATTCCAGAGAGCATATAGAAATGTCATTGGTCCTACAATATCTAAAAGTAGCACAATAAGACTGGCAGTGACTCCATACACAAACACACCAAAAAGGGGTAATCCTGTTTTATATAAATTAGGGGCGTTCAAGACAGATCCGACAGACCAGAGGATAAATACAAAGAAGAGTATTTTTAATGATAATGGAATCGGTTTCCAACCTTTTTCTTTTTCCATAGGTTCCTTCATTTTATTTGCCATCTGGAATTTTATCAAATTCTTTTCGCTTACCTTCAAACCATTTCTTCATGGCTGAAGAGTCCTTCATAAATTCCATCATTTCCTTCATTGCTTTCATATGTGCTTTATCGCCTTTTTTATACATTTCATGAGCATGTCTTTTGCTCACCTCAGCCATTTCCTCAAAAGTTTTAGCATGAAATTCTACATCACAAGCTCCACCTAGTTGTTTACATGTCATTGTTTTCATAGTTATATTGTCCTATGCTACATATATAAATCTTTTCGATTATGAGGATGACAATGCGTATTTTATACTTTTATCTAAAAGCTCTCTGAATCGTCTCTTGTTTTCAATTATTTTTTGAGGAAGAACTGCATATTCTTTTTTAACATGTCCTTTGGGGAAATATTTCAAGTGCTTAACACCTTTCTCTTTGAATATGCTATCTAAAGTTCCAAGTGGGAGCCTAAGAGCAACCCCAAACTTCCCATATGAAATGAATATGTGACTATCAACATATCCTGCGACTGCTCCAAAACAACGTTTGAATTCTAATCGATACACAATAGCTAGTCTAGGGCGAGCTTGTTTCAATAAATTTGTTAAATTTTTATGAAATGTCATATTAAATTAAACTCATCAGACTTTATAAAATTCGCGTTCATTTTCAGGAGCAGGATACATTCCAAAATAACTCAATAAATGGTGTCGCTAACTTTACATCTCACTAAAAACAAAGCTATTATTTCAAAAAATTTAACTATTCCTTCACTAAACAAAAACATTTAAACCCTTATTTCTAAAACTTAATATGGATAATAATCAAAAAGAGGATATAGTAGCAATGCCAGTATCTTCTAATCTAACAACCGACCAATACAAAAGACATGTAGCCCATAAATTCCGAATAGGTACTATCCTCACAGGCAAACCAATTCTAGAAAACGATCGCCTTCGATTTGTAGAATTAAATAACAAAAACGTTATCCGTGTCAATATAATAGCCAACATTGTAGATAAATTCCTTCAGGAAGGCGAGAAAAAATACGGCTCTATCACTCTAGATGACGCAACAGGTCAAATCCGTGCAAAAGTTTTCGGAGAAGACGTAGAAAAATTCTCGCAATTAAATCAAGGAGACACAATCATCCTCATCGGCCTTCTAAGATACTGGAAAAATGAAATATATCTTGCCCCAGAAATATTAAAAAAGAAAGACCCCGCATTTCTTCTAATCAGAAAACTCGAAATTGAAGCAGAAGAACCCAAACTAATAGATAAGGAAAACCTCGCCCAATTAAAAGATAAAATAATAAGCATGGTAAAAGACGCAGAAAAAACCAACGGCCTAGAGGTAGAAAAGTTAATCCTAGAGCTCAAAGAACACCCAGACGTTATCAATAAAGAAATCAAAAGGCTTCTAGAAGACGGAATGGTCTATGAACCCCGCCCAGGCAAGCTGAGATATTTGGGTTGAACGCCCACATAATTAGAAGGATTACTATTCAACTTTTAAACAAGCAGGAAGTTTCCATTTCAATCTTTTTTGTTCTTCAAAATAATGTTTTCTGCATAAATAGCTCCATCCTTTCTTTTTGCTATTCTTCATTGCACATGGATAAACCTCCGCATAGGCTATATTTGTGCACTTTCCTTTAAAGTCACAACAAGGAAAATCTTTCCCATTTGTTAAAACTTTAAACCTTATTATTGAATCAATTTGGTTGTTTTTTTTTTAAGAATTCTTAATTTTCCATATTTATCGTAGTATTTTGTTATAGTTTTCATTTCAGTAATAAAATCCTTAAAACTTGAATAATTTTTCATAGTCTTTGTGATTCATCCAGTCAAGAATAACTGCTATAATTTGAACTTCTTCTGAAGGAGTTAAAACGTACAACATTCTCCATCCGTCTGGAAGATTATAAATCCAGAGGTTATTTAACTCGTATTTTTGAATAAGTGATTTTGGAATGAGATTTTTCTTTACATTCCTTCCACAAAAGGCATCTTCTTGTAATGTATTTATTGCTCTAGCCAATGCTTTTTTGACTGGGTCTATTTCATTCAACTCATTAAATGATTTTTCTAGAGTTTCATCAATAAATACGACTTTTTCTGGCTTCATAATACAAAAATTGTCCTCTACAATTGAGTAATTGAAAATTATTTATAATTTTCTATTTTTATGGCAGGTCTACTCTCTATCTTTTTGAAAAATTGAGGGTTCCAAATGTATACGACGTAACCTTCTTGGTCATAAACTATTTTATGTATACTTTCTAAATACTCCATTACTACCTGAAAAGTCTGCCACATTAACTTTTTAGGAAGACTTCTGAATAAATCTGTTTTTTTGTATTCTCCGGAATTATATTCTATGAATTTTTCTACCATTAAAACTGTTTGAAGTGTTGGACTTCTAGCTATATCATTTGTTTCAATATAACTCTTATCTTTCTTTATAGTTTCAATTTTCATTTTTAAATCTATTAATTTATAATAATATCAATTGATATGACTATTTAAATCTTTATATAATCTATAAATAAACCTACTTCTTCATCCCCAACTTCTGCCAAACATTCTTCTTCCCAGGCCTATTCAACCTCAAAGCAAAAGTAATAATAACGACCAAAGCAACAAACAAAAGCAAGAATCTCCATACGCTGCTGAAGTTTCTCCAATTTATTGCAGCTCCCCAAAATATTGCCCATATTCCTGACCCAATTAAAGCACTTCCAACAGGCTCAACACTTAAAAAGCCATATCCTATAATTAAAGTAATCAATCCTACAATAATTGCAATAACAAATACAACCTTAGAATAATTATCTAGAGCTTTATCAAAATCCCTTTGACAATAATCGCAAGTCTTTATTGCAATAGTGCATCCCTTATCGTCATATTCAAACACAGGCTGCCCTTTATCAGCATAACATTGATTCTGCTTATCCTGCAATTCTCTTGAAAAAGTGCAATTAGGCTCTCCAACAGCCATCGGTTTTGTCGGATAATATGGATCAAATCTTCCAGCCTTGCAAAAATCATCATATTGAGGCGAAGGATAAAATGCTTCTATTCCCTGCCATAGCACCAAAGCAAAAACTATGACAATCCCTAATCCAAGTACAATATTCTTTACATTAATCATAGTAGTTATAAAATATTTAGATATATAAATCCTTCTTTAACTTCAATCAACACCTTTAAAAATCCCCCAATCCCATTAAATAAATGGAACAATACGAAGATCTCCTAAAAAAAGCATATGAAAAAGTAAAAGTTGTTAGTCGCACCTCTGACCGATTTGAAATACCAAAAGTCCAGGGCGAAGTCTCAGGAAAAAACACAATAATCACAAATATGGGTGCAATTGCCTCTTATCTAAGAAGACCAATAGAACAAGTAGGCAAATTTCTCCAAAAAGAATTAGCTGCCGCAGGAAAACTAGAAAATGACCGCCTAATCTTAAACACCCGCCTAAATTCAACAAAAGTAAATGAAAAACTAGAATTCTATGCTAAAGAATTCGTCATCTGTCCTGTCTGCACCAAGCCAGATACAGAAATAATTGCAGAAAAAGGAATAAAATTCAAACACTGTCTAGCTTGCGGCGCAAAATCTCCAATCAAATACACAATTTAAAATGTATATAAAAATCCACAAATCCTATAGAACTGTAGTATCTCTCTGTGACGCAGATTTAATAGGTAAAACATTTGAAGAAGGAAAAAAAATCTTAGACTGCCGAGAAAGTTTCTATAAAGATAGAAAAGTAACTAAAGAAGAAGCAATAAAGATACTAAAAAAAGAATCAGATGAAGATGCCACTTTCAACATTGTAGGCGAAAAATCAGTTCAAGCCGCAGTAGAAGCCGGCCTTATAGATAAAAGTGATTTTGCTACAGTAGATAAAATTCCTTTTACCTTGACTCTACTTTAAAGAAAACCAACTAGATAATTTACTTTCCCTTTCATATCTAAGCGATTCAAGAAAGGGGCGCTGTTGAATATAATATTGAATTCCATCCTTCCCCTTAAAGTGTCCTTCAGTAGTTAACAAACTCGGACAATCATAGAGAAGTTTTTCTTTTTTCGTGCAAGTGAAAACGCGACATTCTATATCGTTCTGTTTCAATAGATCGATAATTTCTTTCCCCTCCTGATCTCTCAACACATAGAGCATTCTTATCAATACCATTTTTTTAATTTTCTCCCAAGATTTTTCTTATAATATTCCATATAAAAATTAATTAAATTACCTATAAAAACATTATTGTCTCCAAAACAAACAATTTAAAAAACATCATTTCCCTAAAAATTATATGAAAATACTGATATTTGATAAAACAACCGAACTAAGGAGAAATAGGATAGAACTAGAAGGAAAACTAAAAGTAAAAATAACTGTAGAAGGAAAGAAAGTAACAATAGAAGGCGATCCTCTAGATGAATATGAAGCTTCCGTAATCTTGAGTGCAATCAATCTAGGCTTCTCAGCAAGAAAAGCCCTATCCCTAAACGAGGAGTCAAAAATCTTTAGAATTCTCAATATTAAAGACATAACAAGAAAAAAGAATCTTAAACACGTCAGAGCCAGAATAATAGGGACAGAAGGCAAAACCAAGAGAACAATCGAGAACATATCTGGCGCAAATATAGTAATAAAAGACAACGAAATAGGAATTATAGGAAACGCGGAATTAATAGAAGAAATAGTAACTGCAGTCTCAAATTTAGTTAGAGGCACAAAACAATCCAACACCTACCGCTATCTAGAAAAAATGAATAGAAATAAAAAGTTACAATAATCCTAAGTCATAATAACGTTTAAATAACTCCCTTTTCTAAAAATCTTAAGTCCTCGTAGCTCAGTTCGGTAGAGCACATGGCTGTTAGAATTTAACTTTTAACAAGATATTATAGAAACCATGGGGTCGGAGGTTCGAGTCCTCCCGAGGACGTTTTTCCTAAACATTTAAATCATTAAATGACTTCTAAGATAAATGAATCAGCCTATTTTAAAACTACCTTTCAAAGGAAGATTAATCTGCAGTCAATCAAATCTATCAAAGAAAAATAGATCGCATAATAAGAACAACCCTAACACCAAATATGCATTAGATTTCACTTTAGATAATAAAACGCTATTCAAAATCTTAGCATCGGGGGATGGAATAGCAAAAATATGGAAATGCTGTAAACATAACTCTGGAAGATGCAATTGTGGTTTAGGATTTGGAAATCAAATAAGAATATATCACAATAGCTTCTTTACATTTTATTCACATTTAAGTAAAATAAAAGTTAAAGATAATAAAAAAGTAAAGCAAGGACAAATAATCGGAATAGCTGGAAAGACAGGTCTAGCCGGCGACGTACATTTACACTGGAATTTGGGAAAAGAACCAAAAGAAAGTGAAATCTTGGAGAAAAAATTTATTCCTTTTTGGTCAATTAAAGCAGAAAAAATAGAAATAAAAAACAATAATAAAAAAATATTAGTTAAAAGTACAGACTTTAAAGAAAATAAAGGCTATCTATCTACAAATAGATCTAAATCAACCAAGCCAACAATCCAGCAATAACAATTACAATTATTAATAAGATAATAAAAAATCTCTTTTTCCTCTCTTTCTCCTTCCTAGTATAATAAGCATCGTATCCTTTTTTAATTTCTTCTTTCTCTTCTTTGCTTAACTTTCTATTCTTTTCAGCTTTAGAATAATCAAAACTCATTACTCCTCCTGTATTAACTTTTTCCGCCATCTGAAAACATAACACAAAAAGCTTATAAACATTTCTCCAAACTCATCTATATCCTTTAAAATATATTTCCACATGACAACTAAAAACAGTCAAAAAACCGTCCTCCTAGGTCTATCAGGAGGTGTAGATTCTTCTGTAGCTGCTCTCTTGCTAAAAAAACAAGGCTATAAAGTCATAGGTGCATTTATGAAGAATTTCTCCGACACAAAAAACCCATTGACAGGAGAATGCTCATATCTAGAAGATAAAAAAATGGCCCAAAAAATGGCCGCCCACCTAAATATCCCATTCATTTTAATAGACTCAGAGAAAGAATATAAATCCCAAGTTATTCAGCCAATGTACAATTCCTATAAAAAAGGCTTAACTCCAAATCCAGACATTTTATGCAACAAAATAATAAAATTCCCAATTCTCTGGAAAAAAGCAAAATCCATAAAAGCAGACTATATAGCAACAGGCCATTATGCAAAAATTAAAAAAACAAAATCAAGCTATCAACTTCTTCAAGGAAAAGATAAAACAAAAGACCAGTCATATTTCCTCTCAGAAATGTCTCAATCTGATCTAGCTCATACTATCTTTTCATTAGGAAATTTAACAAAGTCCCAAGTAAGAAAAATAGCGAAAAAGAATAATTTCCCTAATTGGGATAAAAAAAGCACAAGAGGAATATGTTTTGTAGGAAAAGTAAATATGAAATCTTTTCTAGAAAAGAAAATAAAATCTTCCATTGGAGAGGTTCTAGATTCAAAAGGAGAGCAAATAGGAACACATCCAGGAGCGAAATACTATACGATAGGCCAAAGAATAGGCACTAGATTGGGAATAGAATTAAATAATAAAGCGGAAAACAAAAAACTCTATATAGCTCAAAAAAAAGGCAATACTCTAATAGTAACACCAAGAAATCATCCTTTATTAAAAAAACAAATAATAAAAATAAATAAAATACATTTTATAAATCCAAGAGAAAAAATTCCAAAAAACTTAAAAGCGAGAATTCGCCATTTAGGTCAATTACACAAAGGCAAACTAATAAAAAAATCAAACTCATACCAATTCAAATTCTCGAAACCAATAGATGCAATAGCAGAAGGTCAGTATATTGTTATCTATAATAAAAATAAATTAATTGCTTCTGGAGAAATAAGACTATAATTTATAGTGATCAGGAACAACCTCAATCAAAGAAAATTTATTATCCCTATTTTTTAAGTTCCATTCGTAAATATTATCTTTGAAAGACAATCTGTCATTCAAATTATAATCTTTTCCAAAAGACTTCTCTCCTCCAAAAGCATGTAAACCTCCATAAACCGCAACTGACAAAGTTTCTTTATTACAATTTATAACATCAAGAAGAACATCTTCCCTATCGTCTAAAACCCTCTCAGAAATAATTCCTTTTCTCTTATCCTTAATTGCAGCTTCATTAGCTTCAAATGTTTCACCTGCCTTTGGAATTATTTTATCCTCAAAAACCAATCTGCCTACAGCCCCCAATTTTCTTTCAATCTCTTCTAAAACTAAAGAATAAGCCCTACGAGCCTCACCTATTTTGCTTTGAAATTCATTATCATTAGCAAGTTTAGCTCCATAAATTCTCTCTAAAGAATTTAACTCATTATATTGTCTAAGAAAATCCTCTAAACTAGCCCTAAAATTTAAAAGATCCTCTGGAATAAAGCCTTCTGCATAAACATTACGAATATTCTTCTTATCAACTAAATAAGACAAAATATTGTAAATATCTCTCTGTACATTTGTAACATAACTTTCATCATAATCTATTTTACTCCTCACATAATGCGCCTGCAAAATATGAACTAAACAATGTTTGGCGCCATTTGTTTTATATTTTCTAATCTCTCTAGCTCCAGGAATTTCTACAGGAAATTTAAACAATTCAATATTCGCCTCGTTCTCCTTACTAGTAAGATAATAACCTGTACCAATAAACCCTGCAATTCCAACTAAACCTGCCAAAAATCTTCTTCTAGACTTTTTTTTATTGTCTTTCTCCATTCTCATAATTACCTCTTTCCTAACTCATTTTTAAATCTTCCTAAGATACATTTTTATAATCTCCATCCTTAATTTAATAATGGAATTCGACTCTGTAATAAAAAAAAGACATTCTGTAAGATCATTCACAAATAAAAAAGTAAGCTGGAAAATAGCTCTAGACGCAATAGAAGCAGCAAACCAATGCCCTTTTGCAGGAAACAATAATAATCTAAAATTTTTAATAATAGAAAATAAAGAAACAATAAAAAAGATCTCAGAACTAGCAGAACAACCTTGGATCTCAAAATCTAATCTTTTAGTCGTTGTTTGTTCAGACGACCGAAATTTAGAAAATCTTTACGGAGAAAGAGGTCGTGTCTATTCAAGACAACAAGCAGGTGCCGCTATACAAACAATCCTTCTAAAATTAGCCTCTCTAGACTTAAGCTCATGCTGGGTAGGCTCTTATACTGACACAACATTCAAAAAAATTCTCAATATTCCACCACATATACAAATAGAAGCAATAATTCCAATAGGCTACGAGGATAAATCTCATCCAGAAAAACCTAGAAAAAAGCATTTAGAAAACGTCTTATACTGGGAAAAATGGGGAGATAAAAAGCGGCCAACTTCTTTAAGAGAATCCTACGAAGTCCATAAACAAGAAAAGGAAGAATAAAAACAATTAATTTTATAAATCAAGAAATAATTCACTTTACTAATCTAAAAAAATATGACCTACCGTTACACAAACACTTATCATAAAGAAGCTTTAAAAGAAGTAAGAAAAAACCTAAAAGTAACAAAACGCAGTTTAGCTCTAGCGCTAGGCTGTACAGAAGTAACAATTGGGAATTATGAAAGAGGACGCAATCTACCAAGTGGCTCTTACATCGATCTCCTTCACAGACTTTGCAGAGAAAGAAATATTGAACCTCCTGAGTTTTATAATACTAATTATCGAACGATTCTATAAGAATAAAACACTGAAAAAAATAAAAAGAGAAAAAAATAAATCTCTTTTAAAAAAGTTAATTATAAAACTCTATACCAAGGTCAGACATCTGAGGCTTAGAAGAAGAAACCTTCCTCTCCTCTATACTTCTGCCCATGATATAAGGCGACTTAACTCCAGTCATGATTGTAATAACACGTACTTTATTAGCAAATTCTCTATTAACACGTGCTCCAATAATAACCTGTGCGTCAGGACTTATATTTTCAGTCACTAATTCTCCAACATTTGCAAACTCTTCTAACTTAAAATCAGGTCCGCAAGTAATGTGAATTAATGCACCTGTAGCCCCTCTGTAATCAACGTCGAGAAGTGGATGTGTCAACGCTTGTCGCACTGCTTCATCAACTCTCGCTGTTGTATCACTTTCTCCCACACCTATAACTGCGACATCGCCATTCTTCATTATAGCAGAAACGTCCGCATAGTCTAAGTTTATCAATGAAGGCAAGGTAATTGTTTCCACAATTCCTTTTATCATTGTACTCACTAATTCGTTCGCAACCGCAAATGCTTGTTCCATAGGTAAATTTCCTGCAATATCAACCAACCTATTATTATCAATAAGTATAGCAGTATCAACTACTTCAGTCAATTCTTGCAAGCCAAATTCGGCCTTGTCTTGTCTAGCTTTCTCACAGTCAAAGGGCATAGTCGCCACAGCTATAACAACTGCTCCAGACTCTTTAGCTAATTGTGCTATCACTGGTGCTGCTCCTGTTCCTGTACCGCCGCCAAGACCGACATTGATAAAAACCATGTCTGCCCCGCTAGCAGCTCTCTTCAATTCAGAAAGAGATTCTTTAGCAGCCTCTCTTCCTTTTTGAGGATAACCTCCGCAACCTAATCCTCTTGTAAGTTCTTTTCCAATAAGAATTTTCTCATCAGCTTTTGTTATACTTAAATGAAGTGCATCGGTATTAACGCCATAAATAGTAGCGCCACTTATCCCTTTATTGAACAACCAAGTAACCGCATTGCATCCAGCTCCACCACAACCAAAAACTTTGATGTTTGCTTTTCCAGCTCTTAATTCATCAAAATTTATGCTATGAGTCTCTGCATGTTGTATAGCCTCTCGTGCAAAATCTAATACCATTCTAAAAACCTCCTTTCAGTTATTCTGAACACCATGTGAATTAAAAATGTAATTCCTTTAAATATTTGACTATACTGCAATGTAATAAAAAAGTGACACTTTTTTCAATAAAGGTAACATAAATTATACTAAAATAGTACAATAATCTATAAAAACAAACTAAAAATTTATATATTAATGATTATTTAAGACAGTATGAAATCAAAATACTATATTGCAACAATTATTACAATGATTTTAATCATCATATTAAGTTATTTATATTATTCTAATAATCAAAAAAAAGAAAAATTAGTTACAATTAATCAACAAGTAAATAATCCTACAGAAAAAGACTCGCGATGTAAATGGATGCCAGGAGATTGTAAAAATCTTTGTGAAATAGATAATAAATATATTTTTAATCCTAATTCAGAAAAATGCGAGAAATATGATGAGTTCAAAAATCCTTGGCATACGTCAGGATGTTGCACTCCACCTCAATTTAGTACTATAGAAGAATGCCGTACTACTTGCGAATAATTGAAATCTAAATCTTCTCCAAAACCTCAGCTCTCAATCCTACATCTCTACATAGTTTAACGAATTTTTCAGCATCTTCCTTAGTTCCAGCTACTCCAGCACCGTAATGCATCGGTATGTTTAAATCTGCCTTAAGAATGTTTGCCACCTCGGCAGCTTCTTCAGGATCCATCACATACTTTCCAGAAACAGGAAGCAAAGCAACAAACTCATTCCCCTTCTTTCCATATCCAGTTAAATTTTGCATCTCAGGAATTTTATCAGTATCTCCAGAATGATATATAACTACTCCGTTTATTTTTATCAAATACCCCAACCATTCTTCATTTTTAGGATGAAACGCTTTATTAATATTATAAGCCGGCATTACTTCTATCTTCATATTTCCAAATTCGATTTCATCACCAATTTCAACAATCTGCATTTCAACACCATCAATTTTAGTTATCTTGCTCTGGACATCAGGAGGTACAACAATAATAGTGCCTTCTTTAGATAATTTAGAAATATCTTTAATACTGCAATGATCATAGTGACTGTGTGTAATAAAAATAAAATCTACCTTCTCAATACCTTCAGAAACATTGTAAGGATCAATAGCAATCCTTTTGCCATTACCATTAACAATTAAAAACCCAGAATGCCCCAAAAACTCTATTCCTACCCCTCCAACTTCCATATAGTCTTCTATAAAATCAAACTTTTAAAGTTAATTATAGACGACTTAAAATCAATATATAATTATCTAAAATGAGGACTTAAAAAATCTGTTTCTTTTTCTTCTAAAATAGTAAAAGATGGATTAATAATATATCTCATGGTGATAATTCCCGGGTCACATGGCTCATCACAACCCCAAATACAATGAAACTCATAAGAATCTTTTTTTTCACTATCTTCTGATCTTTCAATATATTTTATTTCATATCCCCACCAACCAGAATTTAATCTGTCTTGCGTAAATGGCATTTGTTCTATATGACTGCGCAATTGATCTTCTAGTCTAAAAATAGTATGCCAATCGTCACCAAATTTATATTTAAAAAAATCTTCTGGTTTCTTAAAAAATAAAGGCATTTCTTTACCATAAATACGCCAATCACTATATTCCTCAAAATGAGAGATATCTACTTTTTTTCCACCAGGAAGAGTTACTAGATGATCATCTGCTTCTATATTATTAACCAAACCCATAAGTTACAAAAAAATCATAGGTTTATATTATTAATTATACTTGAATATATAATGACTTGTTCTAATTTCAACTTTTCCTGCCCCATACTGTCTCTCTGGAATCTCCTCCTCAAAATCCATATATTCAACGCTATGATCTTCAACGACCAATCTCTTCACCCCCTCTTTAAACGAAGGTTCTTTAAAAACTGCCCACGACTTAACATCTAAAAAAAGTAATCAATAACTAATAACCTTCAATCCTTTAATTCTTTCAAAATGTTTAACATTTCTAGTAATTATTTTATTAACTCTATTGGTTAAATAAATCCCAGCTATTAAACAATCTGGCTCTTCTATTATCATTCCCTTACTGCTCAGTTCCCAAAATAAAAAAGAGGCCTCTTTAACAGAATTTTTATCCATATCAATTAAAATCAAATTATTGAAAAGTTTTTCATAGAAATCTAATTCTTCTTTATATTTTTGATCCTTTGGATTTAATCCAAAAAATATTTCTTGATAATTCACAATTGTAATAGCCAAATCTTCTTCAACATTTTCGAGAATTTTTTGCAATTCACTATCCTTCCTATAAAGATCGATGAGTGCTGTTGTATCTAAAATTATCATTATGTCCTCTTTCTTGACAATTCCATGTATTTCCTAGTTTCCTGGGCCCTCTTATTAAAAGAAGCCCTAAATTCCCTCATTCTTTTCTCTTTTGCCTTCCAATCAATGCCGGATAAATCTCTTTTTTCCTTAAAAAGTTCAAGTATTTTTTCTTTATTGCTTTTTCCCTTAAATTCCAATATAACATCAGAAAAACTTTTATCTTCATCTTTCAAACTCTTCAAAAAGTCGTATGCTTCCTTTTTCAAAGATATATTTAAACTACTCATATGTACTCATATGAGTACTCATATTTAAACTTTTCTATTCCAATTTTTCAATCTCTCTCGCAATACTCAACATCTTCCCTTCCTGACCCTTACCGCACATTACTTGCATTCCAACAGGAATTCCATCTACTTTTCCACAAGGAATAGAAACAGAGCATATTCCAGCTAAATTAGCCGGAATAGTCAAAGCATCATAAGCGTAAATTTCTTCAGGTTCCATTTTAGCTCCTTCCCCTATTTTCCAAGGCAATGAAGGAACAGTAGGTAAAATAATGCAATCAACTTTTTCTAGGACTTCTTCAAATTCTTCTTTAATAATTTCCTTAACTTCCAAAGCCTTCTGATAATAAGCGCCTTTAAACTCCGCTTTTGTAATCTCGCTCCCCCCTAAAATTCTTCTCAAAACTTCTTCTCCGCAGCTCTCCTCAATCTTTTTCCCGTATCTCCTCCCATCAAATCTTCTTGTAGCTGAAAAGAACTCAGTATATTGTATAGGATAATAAGTCTGAACAGCCAAATCAATATGCTCTAATTTAACTTCCTTAACACTCCATGAATTATTTTTAGAGATTCTTTCAATATTCTTATCAATCAAACTCTGGATTTTGTTGTCCACTCCTTTTATCTTCAACATGCCTATATTAATTTTACCTACTTTCACAACCTTAACTTCTTTGGAATCAAAGCTTACTGCATCTCTTTCATCTTTTCCTTTTATCACATCTAAAACAAGAGCTGCATCCTCTACATTTTTGGCTATTGGGCCTATCTGATCAAAACTCATTGCAGAATCAATTAAGCCATACCTGCTCACTAATCCATAACTAGGCTTTACCCCCACAACCCCGCAATGACTAGCCGGATTTCTTATGCTTCCACCAGTATCGCTTCCTAAAGCCACATCACAAAATCCAGCTGCAACAGCGGCCGCAGATCCTGAACTAGTTCCTCCAGCCACTCTTCCAAAAGCCGTAGGATTCTCGGTTACTCCAAAAGCACTTTTCTCTCCACTGCTCCCAAGAGCAAACTCGTCCATATTAGTCATTCCAATAATCACCCCGTCTTCTTTCTTAATCTTCTCAATAACCATCGCATCAAATCCTGACTTATAATTCTCTAAAGTTTTAGAAGCGCAATTGCAGATCATTCCTTTAACATTAATATTGCTCTTCACTCCAAAAACATATCCATAAAGCCTTCCCTTTTTAGCTTTCTTATCGATTTCTTTAGCTTCTGCTAAAACATTTTCATTCAAATGTAAAAATGCATTAATCTTCCCATCCTCTTTTTTAATCTTTTCCAAATACTCTCTAACTTTCTTCTCCACAGATTCAACCTTCATATTCATCTTTAATTTTTTTAATCCGTTAATTATTTTCTTTTCTTTTTCAATAGATATAATAAGTATCTTCTCCTCTCTATCCAAATCATCATTTAATATACCCATATCCATTATACCAATCAATTTATCTAAATCTTCTTCAGAGAGATTGTTTATTAACTTAAAAGTTTCCTTACTTATCTTTCTGGAATCATTTTTCTCCACATCCATCACATTTCCACTATCATTTTTTTCATTAACTTCAACTTTTCTTTTTTTACTTTTCTTTCTTTCTTTATGCTCTCCTAAAATATTTTTCAATTTTTCCTCACCCTCATTTATTAAAACATCAATCTTCTCCTCAAATTCAATAATTTTCTCATGAGCTCCCTTGGCAGAAAATCCAATAGCTTTCAATAAGCTATCAATCTCCTCTTCGCCCAACTCTTTTAATTCTTTTAATAGTTCCTTGCTTATTTTTTTAATCTTCATTTTAGACATTCTCATATATCCTCCATCTCAATAAAATTTGTTTTCTCAACTTTCATTTTTATTCCTCGCTTCTTTGTTATTGTTTAATGGAGCATTACTAAAATCTTCTTTGCTCAACAATACATATTTGTAAACAGTCTTTATTAATTCGTTTGAAGTAGAAAATATCGATTTTCTATATCCTCGTCTATAATAAGTATATAAAATAGTTTTTATATTTAGTTTTTTTAAACGAAATATAGCCGGAACAAAATCACTGTCAGAAGCAATTAAAATTACACATCTTATATCTGGGTAATCCATGGGTATTGACATTAAATCAATAATTGTAAGTGAATCTACTGCTTTTTGTTTATAAACAAATTTTCCATCAATTTTTAATCTTTGACATCTTCCTTCTAGAATAATAATAATCTTATCTTTAGAAATTTTATATATAAATTTTTCATAATTTTTATATCTTGCAACCTCTTCTTTCAAAGGCTGATTCGATTGAAAAGGCGGAGCAGTATAATAATATATATGTTTACAGAACAGATTATTCCTTTCAGAAATATTTTTAGAAAATTTTATTAGATCATAAATCAAATAATTCCCTTTTCCAAAATGTTGGGATAATTTAGATAAAAAATTAGCGTCAATAAAAACAAGAGTTTCTTCAAAATAAGACTCATCCGGCAACCCTTTCAGATCACCGGGGAGCATGTTATTATTTACAACATTTCCATCTTTATAAACCTTATTATTTTTCATGCTCCATCTCCATCATTTCTTTTTCATCTTCAGGAAAAACCTTCCATTTATGGACAATTCTGTTAATTGTGTCGCTTGTTTTTAAGAATTGTCCTTTAGAGAATTCTGGACAAAACATACTATAATTGCCAGAATTCTCTATAACTTTAACTATTTTCATTTCGCCTTTGCAATCATGTAAAGATTCATTTTGTTTAATCCTCTCTCTATCATTACTTTCAACACTCTTGCCGCACTTAGAACATTTAGCAATTGCCTTCATAAACAATCAAGAAATTTAAGATTATTAAATATTACTAAATTAAAATAATGCCCTTTATATTGCCTTTGAAATCTAAATCAAAAAGAAAAATCCTTTTAAATCGGCATATATTAAATATCTTATGGAAAAAACCCCCTTAATATTAAAAATAGAAAGGAAAATAGGTGGAAAAATTGAAGATTACCTCCTAAGGAAATATAATCATGAACATATATCTGGAAAAAAATTAGCTCGAGATCTAAAAATTGGCGAAAACACAATCTATTCTTGGCTTAGGCTATTTAATATTCCTATCCGCACTCTAGAAGATTATATCGTAACTTCCCCTAAAAGACCTCCAAAAGGAGTTTTAAGATATTATTATGAATTTCTAAGGAAACCAATAGAGACAACTGCAGAGGAAAGAGAAGTCAATCCCAGAACAATATATAAATGGATGCAAGAAGAAGGAGTAGAAAGACTGCATGGAACTAATTCTCATTTAAAAAAAGGCATGATAAAACCAAGTAAGAAAAAATTAGGTATCCTATATAATGAAAATAAATTTAGCAGAGAAGAGATTGCTTCAAGATATAATGTTCATCCAGAAACAATAGGAATATGGTTAAGAAAAGCTAGATTTAGTAGATTATATCCAAGTATTTATGATAACAAAAGAACAAGAAAAAAGAAACTTGATGAGCTTCTAAGTATAACTAAAAAATCACCAAATGATTTATCACAACGTGATTTTAAAAATAACAAGCAAGAAAACAGAAGATCCTATCAAGGCATATTAGCATGGTATATCTCTAGATTTGGATACAATTTTTCAAAAGCCAAAGAACATTTTATTAAGGAATTTTATAAACAATAAGAGATTACTTCTCGCCAAAAACCCCAATAATATTTCCTTCTGTATCTCTAACTTGAGCATAAAATCCCATTTTTCCAATAGCTATCTTATTCTTGAAAATCTTTCCCCCAGCTTTCTCGGCCTTCTTCACAGCCTCATCAACATTTTTAACACCTATTACAATTACAGGATATTGGGCAGATTTTTCGTCTTTCTTATACATTCCGCCATTAATAGCCCCTGACTCTTTAGGCATTTGTTTCTCGTCAACTTCAACAGTATGAACAATATCATAATTCATCTCAGGCACATGATTAATCTTCCATCCAAAAACATGAGAATAAAACTTTCTAGCCCTTTCAGCATCATCGTAAGGAATCTCGAAATGCACTACTTTATCCATAAAACACAAAAAACAATGAGTTATTTAAATCTTGCTTACTACTTTAAAATATGAAAAATAAAGAATTTATGGCAGGTTCATTAAAAAAATATTATAAAAAAGGAGAAACCCTAAAAGATATATTAAAAGAGCTGCAAGATAAAAGAAGAAAATCAGATAGATTCTAAAGATAAAAACTTTACCACTCAACTTTCTTAACAGACCTTCTAACATAAACAATCTCTTGCAATTCATAAAATTCCATGCTCGTTTCCAATTGATCAACAAAATATCTCAATTGGAAATCTTTATCCGTCTTTGGATTGAAAATTTCAACAGCCATCTCCTTAGTTTTCCCGTGATCAATTAAAACATAATGTGCATCAACTTGAAACTCAACTCCATCAACTTTAACTCTATCGCCTTTCTTTAATTGCCCTATAGGTTTAGAACCTTTAATCTCTACTTTATCTATAACTATATCTCCTCCAACTAAAACAGATTTAAGTTTTTTAACTTCTTCCTCGGCATTCCCCAAATCAACATCTAATTCCTCTTCACTCTCTCCAACTTCTACCTCACCATCCTCTTCATCGTCTTCTGTTTCTTTAGTCCATTTTTTCTTTTCAGCTTTCTTACTACCCTTATCTTCCTTCTTTATATCTTTAACTTTCTTTTTTACTACCATTTTTTCTTTTCAGCAATTATACAATCTCCTTCTTTTTCAGGAGCATTTGCAAACATTGTCTCTCTAAATTCTTTATCATATTTCTGCCCAACTCCTTCTTTTCTATATCCTCCAACACCCTTTTTAATCTTTTCCTTCTTTATCTCCACCTTTTCAAGGCTTGCAGCAAAATCATCCAAAATCGCCTTTGCTCGCAGCCTAATTTTTTCCTTTTCCTTATCGTTTATCATTCCACTACAAAGAAATATCATTTAATAAATTTAATCCTTTTAAATTTCAACTATTTTATATCCGCAAACTCCCAAATTATAGACCTCGCTATTTCCAACTTTTTTATAGCCCTTTCCTTCATGAATATGTCCGCAAAAAACATATTTTGGCTGTTCTTTTTTAATATAATCCAAAATAGCTTTACTTCCAGCATGTTTTCCCTGCCAATGCCTTGGAGCAAATTTAGCAGTTACTTTATCCAAAATTCCATAAGGAGGTTGGTGACATACTAAAATATCAAATCCATTAAATCTGCTCAAAATCCTCCTGACTTTTTTAGTCTCTTTTCTGGCCCCATTCAAATTGTCCTTATAATCAGAAGGTCTAAATTCTCTAATCCAAGAAACATCGATAAAATACTCCACCCCTCCAATTTTAACACCTTTAAAATTTCTAATTTTATTATTAATAATCTCGACATTTTTTATTTTAAGAATATCTTTTACATAGGAAGGTAATTTAAAACCAATCTCTTTTTCCATCTTTCTTATTTCAGAATCATGACTTTCTACATTGCCAAAAATAGTATAAACTGGAGCGAACCGAGATAAATATCTCAAAACTTTCATAGAAGAATTATATACCTGCATATAGCATCTTTTATCAAAGGCAGGACTATCTTTCAATTCAGGCAATCCTTTTCTCTTTCTTTCAATATTTTCAAATGTCCTTTTTCTAGCGAGATCAGCTTTCCCTATATCGCCAGTAAGCAAAATCAAATCGACACCTTTCAAAGAAATATTTCTAATCTTCTTTAAATCCCCATGAGGATCTCCAATAGCAATAATTTTCATTTTAAGGTGTCAATCTATCCCTATCTCTAGGAAACATAACTGCTTCGCGGATATTATTAAGTTCTAGCATCACCATAGTCAATCTTTCAACTCCCATCCCAAAACCTGCATGCGGTGGAGCGCCATACCTAAAAGAATCAATATAACTTGCAAAATCTTTTGGATTAAGTCCTTTAACTTTCAGTCTTTCAGTCAATAAATCCGGCAAATGTATTCTTTGTCCTCCAGAAGAAATTTCCATTCCTTTATAAATCGCGTCAAAACCACAGCTTAAATCTTTTCCTTTAGGCATTATATAAAAAGTTTTTCCTTGTAATGGCCAATCGTGAACAAAAACAATAACATCTGGAAATAATTCTCCAAATTTCTTTTCACCTTCTCCAGTTAAGTCATAAGGTGAAATTTCGACTTTATGTTTTTTTAATAGTTCGTTCGTCTCTTTGAAAGTCATATATTTAACACTGGGCACTTTCAATTTTATTCCAAGCAATTCTAATTCATTTGAATTTTTTTCAATAATCTTCTTTATAGCATACTGAACAGATCTTGCCAAATAATCCATGACAACAAATTCATCAGCGAAAGCCATCTCAAAATCAAACTGTCTTGATTCATTTAAATGTCTAATAGTATTATGTTTCTCAGCTCTCCATACAGTAAAAACAGCAAAGACCTTTTCCATCGCACACGCAACCATTTGTTTATACAACTGGCAGCTCTGGCTCAAATAAACATCTTTTTCAAAATATTTCACTTTAAATAATTCGGTTCCACCTTCACTGCTGCTCCCAATAATAGAAGGAAAATTAGCTTCTATAGCCCCTTGCTCAATCATAAATTCTCTATAGCCCTGCATTAAAGTGCTCTGTATTTTAAATATGGCTTGAGTTCTTCTCCTATGTAGATCTAAAAATCTATAATCCAATCTTTTAGGCAATTCAGTCTTAGAAAAATCAGAAACATCAACAGGCAACGGATGTTCCGCTTTACTTAAAACTTCTATCTCAGAAGGAAATATCTCTCTTCCTCCAGGAGCTTTAGGACTTTTCTTAACAACACCATGAACAACAATAACACTCTCTCTAGGTATTCCTGTCATTAATTTAAACACTTTTTCATCACTATCTTCCTTTACAGCAGTTATCTGAATCTGCCCGCTTAAATCTCTCAAAACAATAAACCTAATCTTTCCCAAAGCTCTATCATCGTAAAGCCATCCAGCAACACAAACCTTTTTACCATCATCCTTAGCACTTATAGAAGAAATACTCTGCCTTTCCTTATTCAATTTTCCTAAATCCATGTTCCATCAAGAAAATGAGTATTTTTAATTCTTTTTGTTCTCTAATTTTTATCAGTTTTATTTACCATCACACCAATCACAAGTCTTTTCAGGACATTCTTCGTTTAGCAATTTAATTGCCTTATCAAATATCTTTTCCGCATTTTTGATATTAATATCCCTTCTCGCCAAAACAGAGTCAAAAATAACTTCTCCAGTTTCCATAACTTCTTTAGGATAATAAAAAAGTAAAAAGGCATAATCCTCTGTTTCATAACCATTCTTCTGTAAAAGAAGATTATAGAAGTCCAATTGGTTTTGATATGTATCTCCAGCTTCAGTCTCATCTTTTAAAGGAAATCCCTTTGTTTTATAATCTAAAACAATTAACTTTTTGCCTTTCATCAAGACGTTATCAACTGCCCCCATTAAAATATTTCCACCTTTATCCACCCATTGTATTCCTTTCTTATTATTTCTCCATATAGTAAGTAATTCAACATCATCAAAAAGCTTTAGTCCTTTTGTATGATGATGGTCTCTTATCTCGGGAGGCAATTGCCCTTTATCCCTAAACTTATCAAAATGAGATTTTAGCACCTTATCCATTCCATTTGGCAGCTGTGGAAAAGGAGTAGATGGCCTACTCCAAACCTTATGCTTATTAAGCCAAAAGCATCTAGAGCAATCATTCATTAAATTTAACGCTGAAGGTGAGAGTTTAAATGTCATTTCAATATATCCCAATTATCTAAATACTGAGAAAGAAATATTTGCTTCATTCCTTTATTTCTAAAATCGAATGAACGCTTCCCCTCGGGATCAATCCATATCAAAAAATGACACTTTTTTCTTTGTTTGGACTTTTTAGATACAATTTTCTTTAAATCATCAGAAGGAATTATTAAATAATTAATTTCTATTTCCTTTTTTAATTTACCATCCAACATACTATGCAATACAAAAATGAAAAAATCTACTTTATTATGGGGATTATAAATTACTTCATAATCTAAAGCAAACCAAGCGGCACTCCCTTTACCCCATCTTTCAATTTCAGAATTTCTAGGATTATAAGTTCTACTTCCCTTTACTTGAATAGTTATTATTTTATGCTTTTTTATATTATAAAATATTAAATCTATATTCCTCATTTGAGAATTAACCGGTAAAAATATTTCATACTGTTTTTTATTAAAATAAGATTTTAATTTATCAGTAACTAACAACTCGTCAACATTCAAAGTCCAAAGGTTTTTTATACCCATTTCAAAATTAAATTAGGCAACTATAAAAATGCTTTGTCTTTTCATATTAAGTATATAATATGGAACAACAAACTTATGGGATTTATTATGATGAAGAAGGGGATTTCTTAGAGTTAACTTTCGGTGAACCGCCAGAAATAGAATATACTGATGAAATAGAAAAAGGAGTTTTTATAACTAGAGATGAAGCCACAAATGAAGTTTATAGTATAGGAATATTAAGTTTCAAAAAAAGAGTTGGAATACTGAATGTAATTCTTTCAAAGTTTAATAAAAAACTGCCTGTGGAGATTGATATCTCAAAATAATACTAAAACTATTATCAACGCAAAAAATCTCCCAATTTCCAAATTTCTTCCTTTGTTAATTTTCTATCTAATTCTTGTTCTTTTTCAATTTTCAACTGGCACATTATACATGGTTGTATCGCAGTAAAATTTGTCTTACAAATCTGGCACCTAGATAAATCTCCTTTAATGTTCTTTTCTAATATCACAATCCTATTTATTTTATCACTCATCTTTCGTCTCCTTATTTTGAATCATTTTCCAAAGTTTTTGGTCTATTGCTTTACCCTTTTTGCCTTCTTTTAAGGACTTCATTATTTTATCATAATACTTTGGATAATTTACTTTTATCCCATCAAGTTTCATATTGATATAGCCCTTCTTGCATTTATCTGAACAAAATAGCAGAACCTTCTCATCTATAAATTGCGGAGACATCCAAATTCCAGAATCAAACTCCTTGCGGCAAGTTTTACATATTTCACTCATCTTAGTTATAACTGGATATAGTTTTTAAGACTACATGTTTAATTAATCTAATCATTTCTAGTAAATTCACTTCTTGGCCAGATTTTAATATCGCTAAAATTTCTTTTTCGTTTAAATTATCAAGTTTTGAATCTAAATTTTCTATAAAAGAGGCCAAGTCTTCTTTTTTAAAATGTTGTTCAGTTGTTTCGTTTATCTTAATTAAGATAAGACTAATAGTTTGCTCATTAAAAGGCAAAATCTTTCCTTTCAGTATAAAGTAAATATCATAAATATCTCTGATAGCTATATTTTTTCTAGTGACTAAAGCCCTAAATTTCTCTGCAAAATTTTCAGCTAAGTCAATTACTTCTATTTCCACATCTTCTTTTAATATGGGCTCTCCGAGTGCATTAATAAATTCGTGATGGATTGGCCTTGTTTTTGTAGGGTTAATTAGTTTATTTCTGAAAGAAATTTCTATTTTTATACTTTGTATAGAACTATCTAACAAAGATTTGTATTTTGTAATGACTTCCAAGCCGATTATTTTGGGCTCTTTGTTAGATGTCAGCATTTTCCAACCTTGGCCAAGTTCTTTATTAGTATCTAATCCTATTTGACTAAGAATTTCAAAAATTGTTCTTCTTAAGTTATCCAAGATCTTCTTAATTTTTGGTTTTGTAAACTTCCGTACATCTTGGTTAAAAACAAAATCTAAATCTTCGCTTAACCTATAAAATCCCAAATAACATTTGTTTAGACACGTTCCTCCTTTGAAAATCAGGTCTTTTATTTTTCTTTCGCTGATTTTATGAAGAATCTTAGTAAGGTGATAATCTTTTTCAATTAATCTAGGAGCAAAGCCGTTTTCTTTGCTTATTCTATTAATTTCTTCTTTTAAATCAATCTTATTTTCCATTTTTTATCCAGCAGTTTAGTTCCTGTTTTTTTAATTGTTGTATAATAGTTCAATGCTTTCTTCTTATTTAATAAACTAAATAATCCCTTACTATTTGTTAGTATACCCACTAGTTTAATTATTTTATTGCTGTTGTATCTAATGGCATAATTAATCAGTTTGCCCTTGTCAAATTCTGCATCTTTTATTCTGTCTATAACCTCACTTAATCCGCCGAGATATTCTGGATAATCCAAAGCGTCTATTATTGTTCTTTCTTTATCTGAATAAGGATATTTGTTTTTGATGATGCCAAATAATTTATCGCCCTTTACCTTAAAGAATTTAAATTTATAATGGAGAATCATTCTGTCGGCAGAGTATTTTTTATTAAAAACAAAAAGCTTGTTTGGGATCTGTTCTGTAAATCCATGCAGATTAAATGCATTGTACAGCCCGATATAGTAATCTTCCCCTAAAATATATTCATTAAGTTCAAACTCGCTCAGCCCAGGATATTTATTAATAGAACTCATCGGCACTACAATGTAACTTCCCCTCTTAAAAGAAATCAGCCTTCCTTTCTGTAACATTGATTTAATCAAATATTCTGGATTTTTAGAAATATTATATTTAGAGATAATGCTAATCAGCTCTTCTCTCTTGATTAGTCTGTATTTTTTATATTCTAAAATACTTTGTATTCTTTCCTGATTGGGGGATAAACCTAAACTCTTTATTTTTTCCATTTTCGATAAGTCATTATTTACTACCTTATATAAAACAATAAAAAAAGCTATTTAAGCTTTTCGCTGAATAAAATCATGCACTAGTCCTAGAATAGCAAAAATGTCCCAAATTATTTTATCATAATCTAATGGTGTCTCTATCGTCATTTCAAACTCTCCTCAACAATCTTAATCTCCTCTTTAGTCAATCCATACAACTTATAAACTTCTTGATCAATTTCATAATCAATATTATTGATTTGCTGCTCTAATCTTTCTTTTTCATTGCCTGATAATTTAAATTCATGAAGTTTTTTCTGCAAAGAAAGCATTTGATCAACTAGAGAAACTATATTCTTTTCTTGGTTTTTATCAGGAATTCTAATTGGAAAATTTCTGGCATATTCATACATAAATTCCATAGTTAATTGAGAGCGATTCCATAGATACCGATGTGCAAACCAATTTACCAATTTTGAATTAAAAAAACCTAACAAAAATTTCAAATTAACTTTAGAATCCCATATTAAAGTAACTGTTTTATCATCATAATTATTATCATTAACATAAGTTCCTACTATTCTAGCATTTCTATAATTCGCAATTATCTTTTCACCATATCTACAAACTATTCTTTGAAAGATTAATTTTTCTCCTTTTACATAGTAAGATTCAGCTATGTCCTTTTTCTTAATAAAATAATCATTAGTAAAGTGATATCTTTGAACTTCCCTTCCCCTTATACAAGGAATAGAATCGAAAGTTTTATTTTTTGTTAAATATTTAGCAACTAAACCTCCCCAATTTACCTTAGCAATATCTTTCAAAGAGGAAGAATTCTTTAGAATTTTTTCAAATACACTATGGTTTTCTTTAGTAATCCATAGAGGGAATCTTTGTTCATCAAAGTATTTGATATTTGATTTATCTTCAATAATTTTCCCAGAATTAGAAAATCCAACAGTTACTTCTTTATCCTCTCTTTTCTGTTTCTTAAAAATAAAAATTATCTGCTCCAACTCAACATCTTGAAAAGCTTCAGAAGAGTCAATAACATATCTTAAATTTTCATTTAGTAATAACTTTCTTGTCCCAGTCCATGATGAAGTATAAGTTAATTGCTTTGGAACAATAAAGGAGAGATTGCCTTTGTCTTTCAATATAGAATTTCCTAAAAATATAAAAAATGAGGCTGTATTTCCAGTTTTTTCTCCAATAAATTTTTTTTTCAGATAAGTTTTATCATCATCTTTAAGTTCCGCACCATAGGGAGGATTCCCCACAACAACATCAAATCCTCCATTCTTAAAAACCTCTGAAAATTGTGCTTCCCATTTAAAAGCCTTATCCCCTGCAATTGAATAATCATCTATTAACGAATTGCCATTCTTGATATTCTCTTGCATATTAGGAAGAATTCTTCTTTTAGTTTCAGAATTCTCATCTTCTAGCAATTTCAATAAAAGATTCAATTGTGCAAGTTCAATAGCCTTTTCATCTAAATCAATGCCATAAATACAGCTCTGTAATATAGTGGCTTTCTGAGATAAACTTAATCTTTCTTTATAATTATGAAAACTTAATGATTTGCCTTTCTCTCCTTTTTTTAATTTTTCTTCTATAACATTGCAAACTTCTTGAAAAGCCCTAATTAAAAAAGAACCAGAACCGCAAGCAGGATCAACAATCTTAACCTCTAAAATCTCATCAATATTCTTATCTTTAATATATTCGCCAACTGTATTTTTAACTATATAATCTACAATATAAGAAGGAGTATAATAAATCCCCATCTTTTTTCTTTTACCGCTTTCTTTTTCTAATTTTATTCTTTTATCAGTATTTTGCAATATAGTGCCGAGATATTGTTCATAAATATTACCAAACAAATCTGCAGGAATCTTATCAAACTGATAATCTTCCTGTAATCCACTAGTCCCTGAATAAAAAGCCAAGATAACTTTTCTTAAAATTTCATCTGAAAATGATCCTTCTTTTTCTAACAATCCTGCCTCAAATAGTTTAGAATCGTATTTTTCATTAAAATACTTGAATTTTTCAATCAAATAAGGAAATAATTGCAATTTTACATCTTGATTTCTAACTTCAGCTTCAACTATCTTAAGATAGCTTTTTTTCTCCAGACCTCTATCTTCAACAGAACGAATAAAAATAAGCCTATCAATTAATATTTGAACGATTTCATCTATTTGATTTTCCAAATAAGGTTTCTTCAATTTTAATTCTGTTGATAACCATTTGCGTATTTTTAATAAATCTTCTAGTATATGCTCGTCAATAGGTTTGTATAATTTTTCATCTTTTCTAGAAAGAAGTTTATTTATCTCTTTTTTTTCAAAGCTTTCTTTAGATAACAACCATAAAATATCAAACTTATCAATAAACTCTTCAAAATTTAATCTAAAGTAGGAGTTCTCAAATTTCAATTGATTTTTACTCACATTTTTAATATTTGACAAAGCATGATATGCTATCAGATTTTTGAAATTAGTTAATACGGCAAACTTAGCCTTTTTATGATATGCATATGAAACGGCCTGTCTGCCCTCCTCCTCACTAAGAGAAACTGTTGTTTTTTTAGCCTCAACAACCAAAACATCTTCATTAACTAATTTCATCACATAATCTGCCCTTTTATTAAAAACCCTATCTTCCTTTGTTATATCTTCTCTATTCCAGCCAAGTACTTTCTCAAATAAAGGTTCTATTAAATGAAAACCTATGTCCGATTCAGATTTAGTATCCCAATGCCTTTGACCATCCTTATATAATTCAATAAGTTTTTTGAGTTCCTCTTTCGCTTGTTCTTTATCTAACATGTAAATTTCAGATAAATAATCTATAAAAACATATCTTTGTTGAAAAACATCTTCATTTATAGTCAACGACTTTAATAACTCCTCAATTTGTCTTTGACTAGATAGGGAAAGACTAACGTCTTTCACTATAGCTCATCAAATCCTTCAACGAAACCCTAAAGGCTTTATCTTTTCTAACTAAACTAGTAATATCATATCCAACTTCTCCCTTAATTATAGCGGGGCCTAACTTAAAATAATTTAAAGAGGAAAATCTATCATAAAGCCCTTTTGATTTTATTATCTCTATTAAAAAAGTTTTATTTTCTGGATAAACAACCTTTTCATATTCTTTTATTAAACATTTTTTATTCATGCCAAATAATATATCTGCACTTTTTTCTTTAGACAAACTAATAATTTTCTCTCTTATTTCTTCTATCTTTTTATCTATATCTTCTTTTAATCTTTGTAATTTTTCATATTCATCAACCAAACCATTATCATTGCTCATTTTAATAGCTATTTTTATCAAAGTCTTCAGGGATTTTATAATTATCGTTAGTCAATTTTGCAGATGCAATTCTATGAGTCCTGAATTTTCTTATGCCTTTTCTTAAATGGCAATAACCGATTGTATATCTTCTTGACTTATAATAAACATCCAGCTTCCTTTTGCTAAAATCAGCACTTTCCATGTTAAAATAGGTTATTTCAATGGTTTTTAATTGGGCGAAAGCCTTTTCGATAATGGTATAAACCCTTTCATCAATTTCATTATTGAATGTATGATATTTCTTTCTTAGGAAATCTTTGTCAATCTCTGTCTTCTGATTTTCAGGTAAGACACTGCCAGTTTTTACTAAGATAGATTTTATTATCTTTTTCTTTATAGGAGTTTCATATTCATCGTAGTAATCATTATAATATTCTTTATCACTCTCAGGGGCATCTTTTTCATACTCTTTTACTATCTTATAAACAGCCTCAGCTTCTTCTTTTGTCAATTCAAATGATTTTCCTTTCATCTTCTTCTCTCTCCTTCATCTTCTCATGAAAATCTTTAATTCCTTCAGCTTCTTTCTCCAAAAACCCAACTTCATGATTATTTCCTATTAAGAATAAGGTCATCCAAACACCTCTATAGAATGCTTCTTTTATTTTACCTTCTTCAGAAGCATTCGCCTCTTCTAACTCCTCAAATAAAGCATCGATATTTTCATTTGTTATCTCTTCTGCAATCTTTTCAGCTATTTCATTATTCCTTCCCATTTTCTCCATTTGTTTATTAACATCTTTCATAAACCCTCTCATTTTTTCATTTCCTAAAAAATCTCCCATCTTATCTGTGCAGTTAGAGCATATATGGGAGATATGTATAGCATCAATACCTCTTTTCTTTCCTTTTTCTATAAAAGATGCAGGCATTTGCATATCTTTTCCGCAAACACTGCACTTAACATCTGTCATTTTTTCTTCAGTTTTCATATTCTTTAAAACTTTTTAATAAAACTTGATACGTTTATAGATTTTATTATATTAACAAAACATAATCTTTATCAATCTTCTTTAACCTAAAAATAAATGGCCAATCAAAACTCACCAATATCCTTCCAAATTCTCGCTCAAGACCCAAAATCAAAAGCAAGAGCCGGAATAATAAAAACCCGCTACGGAAACATCGAAACTCCTTATCTCGTCCCAGTAGCAACAAAAGGGCAAATAAAATCTCTAACTCCAAAAGACATAAAAAAAATAAATCCACAAGCCCTTTTAGCAAATACATATCATCTCCATCTCAAGCCAGGCGATAAAAAAATAAGAAAACTAGGAGGTTTACATAAATTTATGCATTTCTCAAAACCAATCTTCACCGATTCAGGAGGTTTCCAGGCATTTTCTCTAGGAATAGGTGCAGAAATAGGCGTAAAAAAAATAGGCTTCTTTCCAGGAGAAAGAATACCCTCTCCAAAAGGAGACAGTCATGTAAAAATAACAAAAAAAGGAGTAATGTTCAAATCAATCTATCCTCCATATGAAGAGCATTTTATCGGCCCAAAAGAATCAATGCAAATACAATCAAATTTAGGGGCTGATATTATTATGGCATTTGATGAATGCACTTCCCCCTCTTCAAATAAAAAATATATAGAAGAATCAATGCATCGCTCTCATCGTTGGGAATTGGATTCTATAAAATTTCACAATCCCAATCAAGCACTCTACGGAATAATCCACGGAGGTTGGTTCAAATATTTAAGAATAAAATCAGCGAAATACATCAATTCACTTCCCTTTGATGGAATTGCAATAGGTGGCTCTTTAGGAAAAACAAAAAAAGATATGAAGAAAATCTTAAAATGGATTATACCGCAATTAAATGATCGTCCCAGACATATGTTAGGCATTGGTTGGATAGACGATCTTTTTAATTGTATTGAACAAGGTATAGATACTTTTGATTGTGTTGAAATGACGCGTATAGCAAGACACGGAAATCTTTATATCAGCCCAAAAGCAGGCGGCTCACTAAAAAATAAATTCAGAATCAATATACAAAAAATAATTTTCCAAGAAGATAAAAAACCAATAGATCCTTCTTGCAAATGTTTAACATGTAAAAAATATTCAAAATCAAAACTAAGAAAAATCTACAAAAAAATGACTCAAAACAAAAATGACGAAAAAGCAAAAGATTTCTATGGAAAATTGGCAACAACACATAATATCTCTTTTATGCTAAATCTCGCAAGCCAAATCAGAGAATCGATAAAGAACAACTCTTTTCAAAAACTTAAAGATTACTGGTTAAAAGAATAAAAATCAATAACCATAATCCTCAGAGATGATTTGACCATATTTATATATTTGATTGAGCTCTTCGAGTAGCCTCAATTGATTTCAGTCTATCTTCCTCTAATTTTTCTCCATATCCCCTTAATAGTTTTTCAAGAACTTCATAAAATTTACTGCGCTGTTCTTCATCCATATAATCTGTTCCAAGCCTTATTACTTTCACTTCGTCCCTTTTCATAATATAATTAATAACTTTCTTTATTTAAATACTTCTGGATAAAAAAATAGAAAGTATTAGTTAAAGAATTAATTACCAAACTTCAATTTTAACATCAATATTATCGAAATCCTTTTTATCTCGTGTTATCAAAATAATATTGTGTACTTTTGCAATCGATGCTATCATCAAGTCAAATTCTCCAGCTAATTTTCCATTTTTGCTTAATTTGGCATATTCTTCTCCAAATTTTTTTGATGCTTTTTCATTAAAGTCCAAAATAATAAAAGAAGAAATAACTTTTTCTAAATCCTGAATCTTTTGTAAAGGATTATGATGCAAGTAAGCCCCTTTATATAATTCGCATAAAGTTACAGGCGTAATAAAAAGGCCTTCATTACTTTTAGATAACTTCTCTAGCTTAACTTTAAGATTATTATCTCCTCTTAATATATCAATGACTATGTTTGTATCAAGGCAATACATCAGAACTTTACCTCTCTTAATTTTGCCTTCTTTCTATCTTCATAAATCCTTCTCTTTATTGCCTCCCATTCATCTGCATCTTCAGACCAAATCCCGAAGAAGTCCATAATATTTTTTTTCTTTGTTTTATTTTCTTCAACGAGTTCGACAACTACCTCGGAAAAGGACTTTTCCCCCTTTAAAGCCTTTAATCTCCCATATGCTTCATTAGACAAAGATATTACTTTAACCATGTATATATATGCGCATACGCATATATAAATCTTTCTATTTAATAACTACTCCCAAACCAATCTCTTCAAAATCTCCATTGCCTTTCTCTTATCAACACTTTTCCCTAATTTTTGAATAACCATTCCCATATAAGCGTTAGCTCTCAATCCCGGCTTTTCCTTAATAATCTTCCCAATTTCCTCTTCTAACTCGTCATCTCCAACTCTCTCAACTTTCAAAGCATCGTCAACATTTTTACCTTCTAATATACTCCACAAAACCCCTTTAACCTCTCCCTCACTTAATTTACCCTCGCGAACGCTTTCCAAAACTCTCTCCAAAACTTTCTCATTTAATATTATTTTAACATCCTCAAAACTTTTCTTCAATTTAGAAGCAAACTCAGACCTCCATAAAACCACCATCTTTGCCACTAAATTAGCATCTTTATCATAAACATTAATCAAAACTTCAAACTCGTCCAAATTTTCCGCACTATCTAAAACCAAATTAATCAATTCATCACTTAAACCTATCTTCTTCAAATCATCTCTAATCTCATGTCTCAATTTAGGCAATTCTTTTTTTACCTTATTAATTCTATCTCGACCTATCTTCAATAAAGGTAAATCTGTCTCAGGATACATTCTAGCTCCTCCAGGAATAGGTCTAGAATACTCAGTTGTTCCATCATCTTTAGAATTTCTAACTTCCCCTTCTCTCTTTTCATTTTTCAGTTCTCCAATTTGCCTTTCAACTTCCAACTCTACTGTTTTAATCATAATTCTAGGCTCTTGAAATCCCTTAATCTCAACTCTATCATGTCCTTTAATAGAAATATTCAAATCCTGCCTAATAGTTCCTATCCCTCTCTTAACTTTGCAAGCCCTTAATATTTCTCCCAATTTCAAAGCAGTCTCTTTAATTTGTTCAGCATTCTTTAAATCAGCTTTAGTTGAAATTTCAACCAAAGGTATTCCAAGTCTATCTAATCTAAAAACAACTTCTTTTCCTTTCTTATCACTAACAAGCCTAGCAGAATCCTCCTCCAAAGCAACGCTAGAAATCCCTACCTTCCCAAAACTCATCTCCAAATATCCATCATGTGCAATCAATACAGTCCTCTGAAATCCTGAAGTATTACTGCCATCAATAACTGTCTTTCTCATTATCTGCGTTACAGGATAAATATCACAATTTAAAAGCAAAGCAATCTTCAAAACCTCATCCAAAGCTTTCTCATTCATAAAAAGAGGCGGCTCTTCATCTAATTCAACTAAACAAGTAGTATCATTATATCCCTGATAAACAAATTCCTTTCCAAAAGCAGCTTCATATTCGACAGCAACATCAATCCCCCCAGTCTCTCCAGCAACTTTATGTAATTTCCTTCTAACTAAAAAATCAGGCTCTTCAGTTCTCAAGAAAGCAGGACATCTACAAAATAGTTTTCCTCCAACATCTAATTGTTGGTGTATCTCCAACCCTGCCTTGACTCCCAATTTCACATAATCAATACCCATGAATCTTAAACAAAATAAGAGTTATTAAAACTTACTTAAGAGTCTTTTCTAAATTTCTAAATGCCTCGTATCTTCTGCACAATTCTTCACTTTTGATATGATAACGCTGGTCTTCGCTGCACAATATATGTTCTACAACAGGATACTCTATACCTTGATTAGCCATATTACTATATTCCACTAAAGACAATGCATCATGAAAGTCTTTTTTTCTTCCAAGAGCAATTTTAGTAGCCAATAAATGCTCTTTATTCTTAATCCTTAAACTAATATCTCCTGCACTTGAATAAGGCAAGTCTAATTTTACAGATCCGTTTAAAAAAATATCGAAAAAACTATTTTCAAACTCTTTAAGAGTTGTATTTCTAAGATCTTTAGGTTTTCTATAGATATTAAAATCTACAGCTTTATCTCGATCACCAACTCCATCTACACTTAGTCTAAAGGTAGGTTTTACATGTCCTCTCTTATCAATTTCTATATTAATCAAATGATCTCCAGTAGGAGAGATGTATAATTCTTCCTTGACAATATAATCCAATGCAGAAAAAATGCTCTGTCTAGCTTTTATTTCAGCTTTACTTTCATCAGATTCTTTCTCAATTGGCTTAATAACTATATCTACATCATCAGTTGATCTAAAATAATCCTGAACTCTTATCTTTCCAGATCTAACTATATTAATCAAATTATCTTTATGAATATCGCATAAGAGCTTAGCAACATGAAGCTGGACAGCAACTCCCCCAACAAACATATATCTTAGTCCTGCATTACCAAATCCTTCATGCGTCTTACTAAGAAGAGTTATAAATTCCTCATCAGCTACATTAAAAAGTTCTCTTTTCATATCCAAGTCTACAAACTTCCATATTTAAATCTTTCCTTTATAACTCCTTATTAGTTACAACAAAATACTAAAATTAACACCTAATCTCTCGTTCAATTCCCCAGCAAAATTCTCAAGCATTTTCTCTTTAACTTTACCAACCCAACCTCTATGCCCCAAAACCCAGCCTAATTTAACTAAAGCTGTTTCAGGCAACATATCCTCCAAAAAGATAATTCCCGCATCCACCAATTCACGCCCATTAGAATAAACATAAGGATCTAACCTCCCATTTAAAGTTTGAGCAGCCGCACAAACTACAAAACCATTCCTGATATGTTTCTTCAAAATAGGAAGCCAATTATGTCCTGCTTCAGAAACAGCAACATGTCCTAGTCCTGAAGCTTCAATAACAACTCCTTTATACTTCAAAGCATAAAAATCTAAAATTGAAGCATCCTGCCCAGGATAAAATTTTACAAGCCCAATTTTATCATTGAAATTCAAATCCAATTCAACTCTTTTCTTTTCATCTCTAACTTCATATTCTTTCATAAATTCAACTTTATCAGGCCATACTTTAGCAATAGGCTTGTCATTTATAACTTTAAACGCATCTCTCCTAGAACTATGCATTTTCCTAGTTTTGGTTCCAGACATTGCATAACAAAAATCATCATTAGTAGATGCATGCCCAATAATCATAACTTCAGCACAATCACTTAATGCCATTCTAGCAGCACATTGCAAATTCAAATTCGCATCACTTGAAGCTCTATCAATACTTCTCTGGCTATAAGTCAACACCACAGGTTTTCCCAAGTCTCTTAAAAATAAAGATAATGCTGCTGCAGTATACCCCAAAAAATCAGTTCCATGTGTAACAATCACTCCAGAAATATCCTTATCATCTAACATTTTCTTCACGCTCTCAGCAATTTTAATCCAATGCGCACTATCCATTGACTCAGAAGCAATCATGAAAGGCACATCAATCTTTTTTACATTTGCAACATTAAAAAGCTCAGGATAAAATCTAGCAAACTCATCAATATCAGTTAAAGGTTTAACTCCGCCTGTTCTAGGATCAAGCTTAGAAGCAATTGTCCCGCCAGTAATAACTAGCCCTATACTCTTCAGCTCTTCTCTCTTCTTCAACTCAATCCCTTCTTTATCTTCTTCCTTAAATCTCCTTAAAACCTTCCCAGCCAAAATATTCTCTTTAGGAATTCCAATGTTATATCCAGAATCCAGTTTCAACAATAAAACGTTTTTATCAGAACTCTCCAAAACTCTTGCTTTAATTTCATCTTTAGCCAATCTCAATTCAACAAAATCTCCTGCATTAAAATTTAATTCAGCCATAAAAATCTAAACTCAAAGCACTTATAAAAACCTTGCTAATCTATTCTAATAACCCTTAGCAACATAAGCAATCGTCTTAACATTCTCTCCACAAATAACACACTTACCCTCTTTAGTAACTTCTTCCATAATCCTTGAAGTTGCTCCTCCAGTTTTATCTTTTAATTCTTTTTCAATATTTTTATCGTTCTTCATATAAACCTTAACAATTTTTCCTTCCTTCAATTTTTTCTCCAAATCTTTCAAACTCTTAGCCTCGTCAATTCTACTATGCAAAAATTTCTCTGCCTTTTTATACATCTCAGCTTGCATTTCCTCTAAAATTTCTTCAACTCTCTCAACAATTTTCCCCTCAGAAACCTGTTCTTTCTTCCCATTATCTCTTCTAACAATAGTCACTTTCTTTGCACTCAAATCTTTAGGCCCAATCTCAATTCTCAAAGGCATTCCCTTTAACTCCCACTCATTAAACTTCCATCCAGGAGAATATCCTTCCCTATCATCTAAAATCACATTAAACTTTTCCAATCTTTTAGCTATCTCTTTAGCCTTCTTCAAGACTTTATCCCTAGAATCATCAAATAAAATAGGTACAATAGCTGCCTTATTTTCAGCAACCCTAGGCGGTAAAACAAGTCCGCGATCATCTCCATGCACCATTATCATTGCTCCAATCAATCTAGTAGAAAATCCCCAAGAAGTCTGATAAGCGTAATATTCTTTCTCGTCCTTACCTCTAAATTTAACATTAAACGCCTTAGCAAAATTATTTCCCAAATTATGTGAAGTCCCACATTGCAATGCTTTTCCATCAGGCATTAAAGCTTCAATGGTCATTGTAGTCTTAGCTCCAGGAAATCTTTCCATATCTGATTTCTTTCCAGTTATCACCGGAATAGCCAATAACTCAATCATCATCTTTTCATATTCTCTAATAATTTCTTCCATATTTTCAATAGCTTCCTGTTCATCTACAAAAACACAATGTCCTTCCTGCCACAAAAATTCTCTAGTCCTAATAAAAGGTTTAGTCTGTTTTACTTCCCATCTAACTACATTACACCATTGATTAATCTTCAAAGGTAAATCTCTCCAACTTCTTATCCACTTAGAATAAGCATCGTACATAATAGTCTCTGAAGTAGGTCGTAAAGCCAATCTCTCCCCTTCTTCACTTTGTAAAACATACGCCAACTCAGGTGCAAATCCTTCTGCATGTTCCGCCTCTCTCTTAAAAAAAGATTCAGGTATAAGCAAAGGGAAATAAGCATTCTTAACTCCTTTCTTTTTCAAAACAGCATTAAATTGTTCCTGGATTTTTTCCCAAACAGCATAAGCCCCAGGCTTAATAATCATAAATCCTTTAATAGAAGCATAATCAGCCATATCTGCTTTAACAACAATCTCACTATACCACTCAGAAAAATCCTTTTCTTTCTTAGCTTTAATTCCCAATTCCTTTTTCTCTTCCTTCTCCTTTCCCATTCTAAATACAATAATGTCTATTTCTTAAATCTTATGATTCGTAAAATATTTATAGTGCTCTTTCAAAAGAATACAATGTACAATTCATATCATAGTAAAAATAAAAAGGATCCTTACTCACTAAAAGACTCAAATGACTATCAAATTGTCTATTCAGAAAAATATAATTCAATTCTAGTCGTTCAATATGATTCTCAAAAAGAAAAACCAGCATCAAAAAAAGATTTAGAATCACTAGTAGAAAAAATAGAGGAAAAACTCTCTAATAATAAGGAATCCAAAATTATTAATCTAGAAGACCGAGTAAATAAAATCTCAAATAGAAATTCCATATCTCCCAAAGATTATCATCCTGAAGAAAACGAGGAAAATATAATCTACTATCCTAATTCTAAAACATACGAAAAAAATAGTTCCAAAGAATCCATAGGCAACACTATTGATCCAAAAAGCGGAGCAAGAATTATCTACGTTCCTTCTAGTTCCCTTCCATCAGGTCCAGGATATAAAGTTCTAGGAATGTACAATCCTTCCAATCATACAATTTATATTTCTAAAGACTTGTCGGAATATCAAAGAAGTTTTGTCTATCATCACGAAGTTGCCCATGCTTTAGGAATAAGAAACGAAATTGAAGCAGACGCTTACGCCTCCAGGCAAGTCGGCTATAATCTCCGTTCTCCCTCAGAAGCTTATGCTTCTCAAAGAAGAGCAGCTTAAAAGTGGGCCCAGGAGGAATTGAACCCCCGTTAATCGGTCCGAAGCCGATTGTTCTATCCACTAAACTATGGGCCCCTAAATCCCGAAAGAGTTAAATAATTCTCCTTTTTAATCTTACCGAGGAAACAAAAAAGAGGAACAATGCCAAAAACTTTAGCCGCTGTATCGGCCCTAACAGGTACAATAATTGGCGCAGGAATTCTAGGAATTCCATTCGTCGTAATGAAGTCAGGTTTCACACTAGGTCTGCTAAACATTATTCTCTTAGGAACAATCATAATAATAACAAGTCTCTATCTAGGTGAAATAATGCTCAGAACAAAATCAGATCATCAGTTAACAGGTTACGCAGAAAAATATCTTGGAGAAAAAGGCAAATCTTTGATGTTCTTAGCTACTGCATTTGGAATATTAGCAGCCCTAACAGCCTATCTAATGGGAGAGGGTGAATCCTTGTCCTATCTAATATTTGGAAGTTCTTTATACAAAACTCATTTGACATTATTCTTTTGGGTTGCTCTCTCTTCAATCTCTTATTATGGTCTAAAAGCATTGAAAAGAGGAGAAGAAATAGGTTTAACATTAGTCATAATATTCCTCTGTTCAATTTTGATATTCTATTCTTCAGATATAAATGTTCAGAATCTTTCCTACAATAACACAAATAACATTCTCTCTCCTTTTGGAGTAGTTTTATTCTCTCTTCTGGGCTTCTCTGCAATACCTGAGCTAAAAAGACTCTTAGGAAAAAATAAAAATCTTATTAAAAAATCAGTTATTTCAGCATACGTAATTGCTATTATAATTTATATAATATTTACTTTAGTAGTTCTTGGTGTTAAAGGTAAATACGTGCCAGAAATAGCAACTCTCGCCCTAGGTAAACCTTTTATTGTTTTAGGCATCGTCACTATGTTTACTGCATATCTATGCCTAACAACGGCTCTTATAGATACTCTAAGACTCGACTTCAATCTAACAAAAAATAAATCCTGGCTAATAACAATATTAATCCCTCTACTAATCTTCACAATCTTAAACGTGACAAATAATGCAAGTTTCGTTAAAATAATTGGAATTGGTGGAGCAATTTCAGGAGGTCTCACAACATTGCTCATATTAATAATGTTTCACAAAGCAAAATATCTAGGAGACAGACGCCCAGAATATACATTGCCTTATTCAAAAATATTAACTCTAATAATAATTTTAATCTTTACATTAGGTATAATATCTGAAATTATGAGTGCTTTCTCTTTCTAATAACAATTACAACTCCTAAAATTATAATCACTACAGATATAATACTTGCGAATATAGCTGAAAGAAAAACAGGAACTATCTGACTCCCAGAAGTCGGAGGAGATAATAGAATATTTCCAAAATTTTGCCCTACACCATTTCCAAGAGAAAAAAACACTAATTTGAATAAAGAAAACAAAGATAAAAACAAAATACCTAAAATAAAAATTACAAAAATCAAGATCAATATCGGATTCATTTTAACATCTCCTTTAGGACTTCTCTAGCAACATTAAAATCAGCTCGCCTATTTGTCTTCTTCATAATCTCTCCCATAAGATAATTAAAAGCGTTCTTTTCCCCTGATTTATAATCCTTAACGACATTTACATTTTCTTTTATAACACCCTTAGCAACCTTTTCTAATTCTTTCTTATCAGAAATTTTGCCCTCCTTAGCTACAATATTCTTAACAGAAAAGCTTTTAGGATAAAACTGATTCAAAATCTGCTTCCCTTTCAAAACACTAATCTTTCCGCTCTTTACCATCTCCAACAATTCAACAAAATGTTCTACTTTAATATCTACTCCCTCCAAGTTAGTCTTATTATAATTCAAAAACCTAAATAACTCTACAGTCACCCAAGGCAATGCAAATCCTGCGTTGATCTTTTCAACAACCTTCTCAAAAAATTCAGCAATATCAATGTTCTTAGCTAAAATCTCTGCATCATTTTCTCCAATCTTAAATTTCTTTATTATATTATCTAATTTCTTCTCAGGTGATTCAGGCAAACTTTTCTTCAATTCGTCAACAAATTTAGAATCGAAAACAATATCCTGCAAATCAGGATCAGAAATAAATCTATAATCTTCCACTTCTTCCTTTCCTCTCATCCTAAAAGTCTTTCCCTTCATCTCGTCAAATCTCCTAGTTTCTCTTTGACTTCCTTCCTTCATCTGTCTATCCAACTCATATTCAATAGCCTTGGCTATATTTTCAATAGAATTCAAATTCTTAATTTCAACTCTCTCTGTCTTTTTAGGTAGGTTCACATTAACATCAACTTTAATTCCAGCATTTCCATCGACGCTCTTCAAATAAGACAAACTATGCAATAACTTTTTAAGCCAATTAACAACTTCGTCAGCAGTTGTAAAATCTGGAGCAGTAATAATCTCCACTAAGGGCAAACCCGATCTATTATAATCAACGCATCCTGTATCAGGCTCCCAAGCCGCAGGATCCTCTTCTAAATGCATGCTCCATATTCCAATTCCGTGAAATTCTCCATTAATTCCCACTCCACTAGTTCCTCCAGAAATAGTATTCTGATATCCTTTAGGCAAATCAGGCCACTCATAATGCTTCCTCTGCCACTTCATAAAAGGATTTATCTTACACCCTAACATCAAACCTATTCTTACAGCTTGTCTAACCGCTTCTTCATTAGGCAGCATTGGTTTAGCTCCAGGTTGTCCAGTACAAATCGGACAAATATTTACATTCACCCTCAAACCTTTTTCTCTAGAAGCCAAACATTTACAAAACAATTTTTCTTTTGTAATAATATAAGCATGAATTTCCAATCCCGCCATGCCTTTAAGTTTTCCTCTTTCCACAGAATGTTCCTGCATTTGCTTCATCTTATTCCAACACAAAACCCTTATAAAAAACTTCCTAATTACAATCAATTCTCAATAAAATACATTTAAATACCCTAAAATAACTATATTTATAACAAAGAATATTGTGTATAGAAATAGCGGCTAATCAGCCAATCTATTTCTCGATAATAAGCTTTTATTAATATCATGGAAAGTTTCAAACAACTTGGTATCGGCGAAGATCTATTAAGATCAATCAAAGAATTAAACTTTGAAAATCCTAGTGAAATCCAGGAAAAAACTATACCTATGATTCTACAAGGAAGAGATGTTATAGGCAAAAGTGCTACAGGATCAGGAAAAACTCTTGCCTTTGGTGCTGGAATAATTGAAAAAGTAAAAAAAGGCAAAGGCATTCAAGCTCTAATATTAACTCCAACTAGAGAACTTGCAGAACAAGACACACAATCTCTAAAAAAATTCGCGAAAAATCACGATCTAAAAATTTTAGATATCTATGGAGGAGTTTCAATCACAAGACAAATACATGAAATAAGATATTCTGAAATAATTGTAGGTACTCCAGGTAGAATTTTAGATCATCTTGAAAGAAGAACCTTAAACTTATCAAATATTTCAATTTTAGTATTGGATGAAGCAGATAGAATGGTCGACATGGGTTTTCTCCCAGACGTTGAAAAAATAATGAAAAGATGCCCTCAAAACAAACAAACCCTATTATTTTCAGCCACAATATCACCTGATATAGATTATATGGCACATAAATATATGAAAGATCCAGAATATGTTTCTGTAAAATCATACATTGAATCAGAAAAACTAAAACAACATTATTATGACGTTTCCCCACATGAAAAATTTTCTCTCTTAGTCCATCTTCTTAAATCTGACAAGTCAGAACTTGTAATGGTTTTCTGCAACACAAGAAGAAACGCAGATATAGTAGCTCAAAACTTAAATCGCCTAGGATTGAAGGCAACAGCAATTCACGGTGGAAGAACTCAAAGTAAAAGAAACAATATTATGGAACAATTCCATAAAGGTCATATCCAAATTTTAGTTTGTACAGATGTAGCTGCTCGTGGTCTTGACATAAAAAACGTTTCCCATATTTACAACTATGATATTCCAAAAAATAGCACTGATTACATACATAGAATAGGAAGAACAGCAAGAGCAGGAAATGAAGGAGAAGCTATAAGTCTAGTTACAAACCGAGATTACGAAAACTTTGGAAAAGTCAACTTAGACAAATCACTAAAAATAACTTCTAGTGAACTTCCAAATTTTGAAGATATACAGTTTCACTTCTCTAATGAAAGAAAAGGATTCCACGGATCAGACCATCAAGGCAGATCAGGAGGAGGAGGAAGAGGTTTTAGCGATAGAAGAGATTTTGGTGGAAGAAATAATAGAAGGCAAGGTTCATCAAGAGGAAATTCTCGTAGAAGATACTAATAATTCTTTATTTTGTCAAGAACCCTCGGAATAAATTGCGGGCGTGTTCAGGGTCGTCAAGAACTAAATGTTCTTGATCGCCCCAAGAATTCAACTTTAAGAATTCTTGGTGTCTTGAGCACACAAGATGTCAAGATGTCAAGACTTAGAGTCCTGAGCACACTCAAGAATTAGAAATTCTTGATGTTTTTCAAATCTTGATCACGTTCAAGAATTAAAGATTCTTGACGTTTGCGTTTGCTTCATCAAAAACTTTTAGTTTTTGAATGCCCCAAAAATCCTTTGGATTTTTGATGTCTCACGAGTTAAAACAGGGAGTTTACACAAACAGCTAATCTTGATGTATCAATTTTTCTAACTCTCTTTCATTTTCTCTAAGTATCTTAAAGTCACTTCCAGAAAAAAGACCAGTAAGCTTCTCACTAGTTGCAAGTTCACCTTTTAATTTACAATACCCTTTCCTACATCCTTCACATTCTTTAAAATGCCTATGAGTCATCAAAAGAGTTTTTTTAGCTTCAGTTTCAATATCACAATATTTGTCTCTTGAAAGCTTGATTGAATAATTTATCATATCCACAGCCCTATCTTTATTACAAGCTTCAAAATATAACCGTTCATCTTCCATTTTACCTCTTAGCAAAACTCTTTGCAACTAATAAGGGAAACAAAATAGTAGCATCTCCAAAAACCTTAACACTCTTAGCATCGCCTTTAATCTTGCCCCAAGAAACAGCCTCTTCAGGCATAGCTCCAGAATCACTGCCATCATATTCTTGCGCAGTATTAATATAAACACTATAATCACAGCCATTTCTGAGCATGTTTGCATTCAAAATAGCATGTTTAACAACTCCAGATCCCAACACAATTACTCCGCTCTTCTTCAATCCCAAAGTAGTATTATTCAATCTCTTTACATCTTCAACTAAATCAATCTTAAAATCTTCATTATTTACACCAAAAAAATAAATATTATCTCCCAATGCCCCATCAGTTAAAGCAGGACAATAAATCCTTATTTTATTCTTCCAAGCCCAATAACATATGCTCTCTTTATTATTTATTTTCTCTCCCATTTTCCAAATCAAATCGCTTCCACAAATTACTTTCCCACTCTTCCTTTGCTCTTCATAAATCTCCAGCAATAAAGGCTGCATAAATTTCTCAAATTCAACATATCTATTATTAGGTGCATATATATTGCCTATTCTATTAATTCCTTTTTTCCTTAACTCCTTTCCATCAGCCCTAAAATCTCCAAGAACAAAATCTCCCAAACATTTTATTATATCCTCCTCAATACCTCCAGATGTGGTTACAATAACATCAATCCTCTTATTTTCAACTAAATATCTAAACACCTCTCGCAAACCAGAGCTAACTAAATTTGAAGTATATCCTAAAAATATAAATGCTTTATCCTTAATCATAGAATTAGTAATTTCAATCGCCTTAGATAAATGAGAAGCTTGAAATCCACTAGAAGAAAAACTATCGATAATCTTATCGTAGTCAACACCATTATTGAAATCATAACCCTTTATTGCAATTCCATTTATCTCTTCGCTTTCTCTAAGTAAATTATTCCTAGCAATCTTCTCAATATCATCTTTACTACTCATAATAAAAACCTCTTTTTTATGCTATATAAATCTTTATTAATTGAATTCTTTAAGAAAAAATTATGCCTAATATAGATGTCATCTCCTTTGTGATAACCGTTATAGCAACATTAATTACCCTGATTGCACCAATTCCTATTCCTCAAGAACAAAGACTGGTAGTTATAGCTACAATTATATTGATCTTTCTAGCCGTGATATTATCTAATTTCAATAGAAGAATAGATAATCAAGAAGAAAAGCTTAATATATACAATCAGCTAATAGATATTAAAGCAGATTTAAAATTTCTGAAAAACAAAAAATGAAAAAACAAAGTCGTTCAATTGAAATAATGATTAATATAATAAAAGCAATTGCAGTAGCAGTAATAATTTTTATTGTTCTTAGAGCATTATCCCAAAAAGCTTAAATACCTTGCACTCTTTTACAATTCATAAAAAGATGGCAGAGAAAGAGAGAGAGAGAGAGAGACGCAATTCAAATTCTAAAAATAAAAAACTTCTAATTATAATTATAGTAATTATAGCAGTTATTGCAGTTTTAACATTAATATTTCAATCAATAACTCCTTCACAAAGTCCTTCACTAGGACCATATGCTTCTATTTCACCAAGTCCATCTCCAAAGGTATGGTGTCAATGTGATTATAATTATCAAAAGGATAGCGGGGTTGGTAGCGATTCCCTTACCCTCAATACTCTGAAATTCCCAGTTCCTGTAAGTGGGAAGTGTGAAGATTACAATCAAAATAGTTATACTTCACTTAATCCTTCAGATGAGTTTCCTAAAGCCAAAATAACCAATTGTCATAAGGTTGGTTCATTTTAAAAGTATTCGCCCATAATTTTTAGTCAACTCTAACCGCCGCCAAATCTCCTCTTCCTTTTAGCATACTCTCCAATAGCCTTATGTAATTCTTCGACTCCAAAATCAGGAAAATAAACATTGCTAAAATACAACTCAGCATATACTGCCTGAAAAGGCATGAATCCACTTAACCTCTGCTCTCCAGAAGTTCTAATAATCAAATCAGGATCAGGCAAATCATATGTATCTAAATATTTAGAAAAATCTTCTTCCTTAATTTCTTTAACTTTAGATTTTAAAGCTTTATTCAAAGCTCTTATGAGTTCATCTCTTCCCCCATAATCCAAACAAAGCAAAACAGTAAAATCTTTATAATTTTCAGTCTCAATTTCTAATTTTCCCAAAGCCTTAATCAAATCCTTAGGTAACCTATCTTTTCTTCCAATATGTCTAAATCTCATTTTATTTTCTTTAGCAAATTTCATAAACCTTTCTATCCCTCCAGATAATAAATCAAAAATAGCTTTCTTCTCGCTTTCACTTCTTTTCCAATTTTCAGTAGAAAATCCCCAAATAGAAACATATTCGACTCCAGTTCTTTTAGCTTCTTTCAATAAAGATTCAATATTGCTATAACTCCCAGCTCTATAATGTCCAAATTGTGGCGCTAGTCCTCTATATTTAGCCCATCTTCTGTTTCCATCAGGAATAATCGCAACATGCCTAGGGACATTTTCAAATTTTCCATTCTCTGACCCAAATCCGAAAATCCTCTTCATTAATCTAAAAATACCCTTAAATTTATCTCCAAAAAAGTTGCCTTCTCTAACAATTTTAAAACCATCAGAAGCTTCGTCAATATCACTCCAGCTAACATCCACATCTTCTACCTTTGAAAATCCAGGACTATTTTTAATCCAATCAACCATCTCATTAATCTTATTTTTCTCTCCCTGTACAATAATCAAAACCCCGCCATAAGCCAAATTAAGAACACTGCCTTTCAATCCAAATTTGTCCGCAAATTCTTTTACATTATTTCTAAAATGTATTCCTTGCACTCTTCCTTTAACTTCAATTCTTGCTTCTTTCATTTTTATTTACCTCCAAAATCAAAAATTCCTTAAATTTATCCAAATCTTCAGTTTTAATTCTCGCCCCCACAGCATCTTCATGTCCTCCACCGCTGGCATTCTCCAATTTAGCAATTATTCTTTCCAAAATTTTCTTTACACTTTTTCCTCTTAAAGAAATATTCGTAGAACTTCCTTTTTTATAAGCAACTGCAATATATTTTTTAGGATACAAATAAGACAACTCATTAGAAATATCAGAACTTATGCTCAAATCGCCAGCATAATCAAAAAATATCAAATCGTCATATATCTGCTTTTTAGCTCTTTCCAACAACTCATCATACTTCTTCTTTATTTCCTTATACTTCTTCCTAAAAGAATAATTTCCACTAACCTCCATCAGGACCTCATCAGGCCCCTTACAAGAAGTTAAAAAATTCTGCATGTTAACAATATTAGTAGTACTATCCTTTAGTCCAAAATTAAAGGACTGTGCAATTCTTCCAATTTCAGTATTATAATAAGCTTCAAAGGGCTCTTTTACCTTCCCCCAAAACTCACTATATCTTTGGCCAAACTCTTCTGAAAAATCAGGCAAATAATGATCGGCTATGCAGCCTATAACTCCCAACCATAAATCTTCTTTTCTCCCACTTAATTTCATAGATAAATAAGTAACAGGCTCCTCACTCTTATCTTTTCCAGTATTTTTTGTAGGATTATAAATAAAAAAATTTTCAGATTCTTTAAAAGAATCCTCCTTACTTACATTATGATGATCTATCCAAACTAAAGGCAATTGTAATTTTCCTATTTCTTCAATAAATTCTTTAGCAATAATTGGTTTATCTAAAACAAAAACATAATCTGCATTTAATTCTCTAGCTTTTCTAGCATATTGCGCATTTAAATCAGGAAAACTTCTAACAGCAACTCCTTTTCCTCTTCCTAAATATCTCCTTAAAATCAAAAAACTGCAAAGTCCATCGCAATCATTATCGTAATAAAAAATCGGGTTTTGCGCTCTATCTAAATGTTCTTTCAATTCATTTATCTGTTTAACAGTAAGCATTGTAAAACGAAAAAAACCTGCTATTTAAACTTGATGAAAGATAAGCTAAAAAATTATTCTTATAAGACTAATAAATCACAGGGCCGCCATAACTCTCACTATAAGGCAAATCAATCTTTCCCACTTCCTGCAAATCACCTAAATTATTTGCCTCAATTATCTTAGACGATAAAGTGTACAAAGTATTACCTATATACAAACTCCTCTGTATCTGATATCTATAGTCGTAAATCGGATTATAATTAATTCCTCCTGGTTGAGAATCAATTATTTCATTGCTCCAAATAGCTTCTCCATATCCAATTTTTCCGTTAGGATTTTCTGAATTATCTTTTATCTTCCATTTATCCTCTCCAACCTTAATCCAAATATTCCCACTAAAGTCTTTTCTTTCTGCTCCAACAGGTTCATTAGAAGCAGGACCATATCTTTCAAGATTATCAAAATGTGTTATTCTACCTTTAACTTTTATTTCATTAAGATTAATATCAAATACATATGCTCCTTGCCATGTTATCTCTCCCTCATATTTACTTTTATCTTTCTCAGCCAAACTAATTGGTAATACTAACAAATTCCTCTTTTTATCAAACAGAAAAGCTTTATGATCATATAGTGCATTGCTGTCTGTTCCTCTATCTCCAACAATAATATTAGCGCTCTCTTTAGGATTTGCAACATCACTTACATCAAATACCGCTATTTTCATTCCTCCAACAGCAGTATAATAAAATGCATTTTCACTATGCACTTTATCAGCATCAATACTTTCATTTACATCTTTCCCTATTCCAATAATATGTGTATCATCATAAGGATGCAAGTAATCAGAATATCCAGGAATCTTCAAATATCCTAAGACCTTAGGGCTCTCAGGCTTAGACAAATCAATCACGTAAAAAGGATCAATACTCTTGAATGTAACTAAGTACGCCCTATCTCCAATAAATCTAGCAGAATAAATCCTCTCTCCAGGAGCCAATTTCTCTATTTTCCCAGCAATATCTAAATCCTTGTCCAAAACATATAAATTATTATCGCTGCTTCCATCCCAAATCTCTCCAGAAGTAGTTGCAATCCTTAAATAACCGTCTTTTTCATCCATAGAAAACTGATTCAAAATAGCCCCAACTTCCCCATTGCCCATATATTTAATGTCCAAACCATCAACATTTATCTTATTTATAACAGTCTTCTGCCTTTCTCTTCTAATCTCTTTCTCAAACTCATTTAAGGCCCTATACAATTTCCCATCAAAATCAGATTTCTCATCTCCAGTTAAAGAATTAGAATAATCCTGCACAATATGATTAACCTCGCTAACCTTCTCGTCATATCCCTTATCAGAATCTAAAACTCTGTTAATCTTTTCTCTCTCACTTTCAGGAAGCAGAGGCGCTATAACCTCTTTAATAGACTTATCCCAATATTCTCTCCCGCTAATAAACTTAGTATAAGTTAAATAAATATTATTTGCAGAAACATAAATTGCATTTGTTCCTCCAGTTAAATAAATCTTACTATTAACTTCCCCATTTTTTATATTGATAGCATTTATACTATTAAATACATAATTATAATCTGGATAATCAAAATAATAAATATCATTAATGGCCATCTTTGATTCAATGCCATTTATGCTGTAAACTGGCAATATAGGATTATCATTTTGCACATACTTAGAGTTTATAACATAAACATAATCTCCAATCATCCTAGAATCAACGTAATTCCCATCAAAATCTATTTCTTTATATAATTGCGGATTTTTCTTGTCAGAAACGTCGTATATGTAAACATACAAGCTTGATCCGCCATAATATCCAAGAGGAGCAATTCCTGAAGCAACTCCTCCTGCAGCAGAAACTTTTGCACTGTCTCCAACAGAAGCAGTACTTGCTTCGCCGACATCACCTTCACTAGTTGCAACAGGTTTATAACCACTAGCAAATACAATTAATTTGTCATCATTTAGAAAAATTCGTGTAGGATTTTTATTTTTATCTAAATCTATTTCACCAACCAGTTTCATTTCACTAGAAGGAAAAGCATTTACAATAACGATTTTATTTCCCACAATATTGTAAATATACTCGCCATCATTCTTAACGACATCTGATTCGTCAACACCCTCTACTTGAATATTCGTTCTAGAATAATCTTCTGTTTTATCACTAGATCTTAAAGCAGCACCATTTCCAGCACTATCTGCAGAAGGAGCAGAAGCTCCTTGTGTTGTAGATTTTTCCATAATACCAAAACCATAACCACCATTCCCTTGTTCAGAGTTTTTCTTTAAAAATTCTTTCAATTCAGAATAAGAACCAAAACTTTTCAACTTATTATCTCCAGTTACAATTTTATTATTAACACTAAAATCAATCATAGAAACTGCTAAAAATCCTATTACAACTATTAAAATAATTCCTATAAAACTAATATTTTTAATTTCATCTTTCATGTTCAAATAAAATTATCTATATATTTAAATCATATCTTAGCTTCAAACTCTTTTGAACAAACTTCATTTTGAACTCCTAAAAAAATTCCAAACTAAAAATATTAATAATCCAATTAAAGCTCCTGCAAAAAACCATAGCCAAACATTCTGTGCAACAATAGCCACATTTACATTATTATAAGCTCCAGCCTGATCAGCAACCGTGGCTAACGATTTCTCAGCGACTGAAGCTTCTCTTGCTCCGCCAATCGCTATCCTGCGGTCCACCCATATTTTTATCCCAAAAGCAATCGCCCCAGTAATCAAAACACTAGGAATTATTCCTTTAATTATTCTCTTGGGAGAAATTACAATTTTGCGATTAGAAACTTTATACTTATGAATCCTTCTGCCTTTAACACTCCATAAAAATCCTTTGACTTTTTCTATCAATCCAACATCCTCCAATTTTTTAATGTTATATTCAGCTGTATTCAATGGTAAGTTTAAAGCCTTAGCAATCTCGCTCTCACTCAACTCGCCCTCAGCCAATAATCCTAAAATTTTTTTAGCTGTTTTATTAGAAATAACGTCAGCTATCTTCTCAGTTCTTGGATCTTCAAGATCAATCATAATCGAATTCGCCATAATATTATGTATAATTTAATCCTTTTAAATCAAACTAAAGCTTCAATTATATTTGAACATTATCAAGCGTAAGTTCTAACAACATTCTTAACAACCTCATCAACATTAGGGTCATTCAAAACATCCTGTATTCCCAAACCAGCTCCCCCGCCCGCTCCTGCGTTATATTCCTTGCAATCCAAACTATCTAATGTAGGATCAATTCCTGCCCTAGGATAAGGCTCTTTTATTCCTGCACCGCCAGCAAATAAATAATTCAAAATATAAACGCCGTCTGAAATGTCTACACTGCCGTCATCGTTTGCATCACCAGCATCATCACACTTTATCTCTCCCTGTCCTGTAAACAATACATTCAAAATATTAACTGCATCAGAAATATCAACCACTCCATCACTATTTGAATCCCCTCTTAAAAAATTTGGAGAAAGAACGCATTGTGCTGTTTCAAATGTACAGTTCAAAGAGCATGTTAATATTCCGCTATTAAATCCTCGAGCTGTACAGCTCTCTCCTCCTAAATCAGTCCCGTCACATTGCTCTATTCCCTCTTTTATGCTGTTGCCGCAAGTTTGATTATCACAAGCATCCCCAATTCCATCCTTATCTAAATCCTCCTGTCCAGAATTAGAAATCAAAGGGCAATTATCATTTTTATCAATAACGCCATCTCCATCGCTATCAAGCTCTTCTACATTTATCGCGACAGCCTCCTCATCAGTCAAATACCCATCACTAACCTCAAATATAATGCTATAACTCTTTCCAGCATCTTCACTAGTAGGAGTCCAACTGAACACGCCTGTTTTAGCATCAAAACTAACGCCATTAATAATTTTATCAGCATTTGTAGAAAATCTTAATTTATCTTTATCTATATCACTTCCAGCTAAATCTATCTCTAACCTATTCCCTGCTTTAACACTCTTGCTTCCAATTGCGTTCAAAACAGGAGCATTATTATTCGCCAAAGAAAAGACAGGCATAGTTAAGAAAGGAGCAAAATTAACTTTTCCTAACACCAACATTGCCGTTTTTATTCCCAATTCATATTTACTTCCCCACCAATTATTCAATGCATTAATCTCTACATTTTGATTATTCTTCAAATCATATTCATTATTCCTAACCAAATCGTTATTTGAAATCTCATTTCCTGTTGAACCGCTGTCTAAAGTAATTCCATTGCTATTATTTCTTATAGCATTATTTATTATTTTCCCATTTTGCAAATTCTTAACAACTGCCCCCTGCTTATTATTCCAAACTATATTATTAGAAATAACATTATTTGCAGCCACACTATTAGAAGAAATTAAAATGCCTTTATCATATTCGCTAATATTGCATTTATTTATAACAGCATTATCAAATCCCTCAAGATTAGAAATTCCAGCTGTTCCAATTTTATTTATTCCTATTAAGCTAGCGCCGCTGCAATTTATATCCGCATTATCTGCGCCAATTTTTATCCCAGCAGGCAAATAATACTTGTAAGGGCAGAAGCTTACATTAGCGCTATAACTGGTGCCATTCTCAGCAATCTCGCATCCTATTGACTTAAATATTGCCTTAGCATCAACTCTTGCAAAACTCAGCCCATTTCCAGAATCAACAACCTTGGGCGAATATGCTTTCAAAATATTCACAATCTGATCAACTGTCAAAGAAGGATTATATTGCTTCATTAAAGCAATCACTCCAACAGCATGTGGCGTAGCCGCAGATGTACCGCTTCTAGTACTATATCCTCCTCCCAAATCAGTAGATGTAATCCTAGACCCAGGAGCAACAAAATCCAGTTCAGCAAAACTGTTTGAAGCACAAACAACTTTATCAGCAGCAGTTACACTATCAGTGCATGTTTTAATACATCCTCCATTAATAAAATCAAGCTCAACACAATGCGTTCTAGAACCAAGATTAGAATCATAAACCATCCCTACAGAAATAGCTTTAGGATTGCAAGCAGGATCACTAATTCCATTCTTTACCCCATCATTTCCAGAAGCAATTGTTATAGGAATACTCATATCATATGCCCTATTAATAAGATTAGTAGTCTCTGTTACAGGACAGTTTGAAGAATTAAATGCTCCTCCACCTATGCTCATCGTTAAAATGCTTGTTCCTAAATCATCTTTTCTTTGAAGGCACCAATCAATACCTGCATTTATTGCTGAATCAAGACAACCTTCATCAGCCCCGCAAACTTTAGCAGCTAACAATTTAGCATCAGGAGCAACACCTATAAAAAATCCTTTAGAAGCTATAATTCCAGCTACGCTTGTTCCATGCCCTGTTCCTTCATCCATAGGATCAGCGTCATTATTAGCAAAATCATATCCTCCTATAACCTTGCAATTAGGCCCAATGCATCCTCCTAAATCAGGATGAATATAATCAATACCCGTATCTAACACGCATACAACCTGCCCTCTTCCAGTCAATCTCTGCCCGTTATACTCTATATTATGCACATCGTCAGCATTAATCAAAGGAACGCTTTCCGCCAATAATGGTTTATAAATTTTATCAGTATAAATGCGTTTAACATTGCTATTGCTCGCCAATTTGTTCAAGCCATTTTTATTTGCCTCTCCAGAAAATCCAGGAACCATTTTATATTGATATTTCAAACTAAAATCATAAGAAGAAACACTGCTTAAAACAATATCTTCTTTCAATTTAGTTTTATACTTATAATCCTCTATTTTACTCTTGTCAAAAACCCCATCATACAATTCAACTATTACAGAAACATAATTCTCGCTATTCAATTTATTCCATATTTCAGAATCAACTTTATTGGAATAATAACTTGTAGAATAAGACGTTGAAGAATAATAAGGAGAAGAGCTAGGGCTTGGCGAAGGATAATAGCTCTGTGACAAAACAAAAGAAGAACCTATTATTAATGCCAAAAAAACCGATAAAGATAGTCTAAATCCAATTTCTTTCATATAATTATTAAAAAATAGCTCTTTAAATAAATTGTTGTAATAGAAAAATTAAATATTCTATTATACTGAAGAACGACATTGCCCCCCTGCAAGTGTTAGGCCAGTACAGCAATAATCTGGAGTATAACTTCCTATCGGAGCACAACTGCTTTGGCAGGCGTAAACTCCAGCAGCACTTCCCCAGCAATACCCTGAAGTACATTGACCGCTACTAGTACAACTTGTAGCTTGATTGCCTGCGGCTTGAATATTAGTTGATGCGCCGCTACCAGGATCATAACTACACTTTCCATTTATACATAATAATCCACTAGCACATTCACTATTACACTGGCATGTCTGTCCAGCAGTGCAAGATAAAAGGTCGCAGCTATTAACAGGATTATTAGCACAGCTCGCCGTCCCCCCTCCATAATTATTTTGCAAACTAGAACATTTGCCATTCAAGCACTGCAATCCATCTGTACATTCTTCATTACAATCACACGATTGATCTGCGCTGCAAGCCAAGATAGATTGGCATCCAGCAGGATTATTCCCACAGCTAATATCCACACATTTCCCTTCATAACATTTAGTTCCAGAAACACAATTTGCATCTATATCACATATTCCACCTAATGGAACTTCAACACATCTTCCATTCTCCACTTTTTTAGAACGGCAATTATAAGTACTACTAGTATAAGAACCAATAGGAGCTAATTCTGCGTTGCAAACGTAATTCATCGGTGCAGAGCCATAACAATAATATCCAACAAGACATTCAGCATAGCAATCACACTTTCCTGCAGTACAATCTAGCTGGTCTCCTTGACATAAGCTAGGATTATTATCACAACTTATTAAAGACTTTGTCTTACACTTCCCATCAATACATTCCAATAGGCTGCTAAGACACTGGCTATTGCTAGTACAACTTATACCGCCAGGGCTATTGCTAGGAGGAACACTGCAAACATTACTAATACATTTCAATCCTTTATCTTTATCACACTCTGCATCACACTGGCATGCCTGTCCAGCAGTGCAAGATAAAAGGTCGCAGCTATAAATAGGATTATTAGAACAGCTAGATTGACCGCTCCCTGCACATACACCCTCCACACATCCCTCAAAACCACATACAATCTCATTCTCAACAGAAGCATCTATATTGCAGGAATATTCTATCAATGTTGTAGCGCTGCCACTCTTGCAATAATCGGTTTTACTAAAAGCTACACCACTCTCAAATCCGCTAACACTTCCCTTAACCTCAGATATCTTCCCGCCATCGCTATCTTTACAAGAATCTTCTCCAGGATCTCTAATAATTTTCTGGCAGACCCCTTTATTACATTGCAACTTATCCTCGCACTCCTCCTGACAGTCACAAGCCACCCCACTCAGACATACCAATCCTTTATCACATCCCTCAAGATTATTCCCGCAGCTAATATCTAAACATCTCCCCTCAATACATAAATCTTTCTTCCCGCCGCTTGTATCATCCCCAAACAAATATTCTCTTAAATAATTTTTATCTTTAGAATCAGCCCTCCCGCTATAATCAACATCTGCATTAACAGGGCATTTTACCTCCTTACTCCCAGACAACAAGCTAATCATATCATCATAATCAGCCCTGTCTATTTTGCCGTCGCCATTAACATCTCCTACATAAGTCTTGCATTCATCACTCCCGTCCTTCCCGCCATCCAATCCTCTAGAAGGCCTATCCTCGGATCTCTTTCCAAGATCAGTCGTATCACTTCCAGTACCTGCATCAGATTCTTTGCCAAAAAGCGCCCCATCAGGAGAAAACCTCTCATCCTTTCCAGATAGCAGATAAGTTGTCAAAGCCCTGCCGTCTAAAATATCAACTCTTCCGTCGCTGTTAAAATCAGCATTTTCCTTGCAATTCAGTTTTTTTCCATCAATAAAATCCTTCAGCTGTTTTACATCAAGATTATTGACAGCACCGTCCCCATTAGCATCGCCTTGCAAGTTCCCGCATCTGCCTTCGATCAGAAAAAATAAATTGACAGCCAACAACCCAATTAAAACAATAACAGTAGAAAACAAAATAATATAATGCCACTTTTCGATACCGCCTCTTTTTTCCATATATAAAAAAACCTATTGTCTTTTAAATATTTTCCTACTCTCCAAATATCTTGGTAAACCACCCTGTAATAAGTCCAGTTATTCTTTCAAAAATTGATTTATCTCCTCTGGAATTAATAGGGCTTCCGCTTGCACTAGGGGATCCACTTACTGATGGATGAGGCGAAGTAGATGCACTTGACTTAGGGAATGCACTTGCTGAAGGAGAAGTAGATGCACTTGCAGTTGAAGATGCAGATACACTAGGGGACGCGCTAGGTAAAATTAAAGGCAGTCCACGCCCTCCGCTTGTAACAGACTTACCAAATAAAATTTCTTCTAGTGCATCTCTATCTTTAATATCAACTTTTCCGTCGCCATTAACATCAGCATTTCGAGAACACTCAAAAGGAATTCCTCTCCTAAAATAATCTGTAAATGATACAATGTCAGAAATATCAATTCTGCCATCTCCATTAATATCTCCTTTACTCATTTCTTTACATACATCGATAGAAGCTATAGTAATATCATTCTTCTTGATCTCAAATTTTTCAACCTCTCCAATTTCTAAATCGCTAGGAACTTTAACTTTTATTATAATAGGAACATGATTTCTATACTCGACGCCTCCCTCAATCCCTCCTTTAGAATTTGGTCTATCGCTATAAAAAGGTTCAATATTCTCAAAAGTCTCTCCGCTCATCATTACGTCACTGTCTTTTTCATCAGACTTATCAGGCAAATCAGTGTGAATATCAATAGGATTAAATTCTCTTAACTCTACATTTCTCCCATCCTTAGTTACATACCCAAAACTATAATCCCCGCTGCCTTTTTCTCCAATACACCCTACATTAATTTCTCTATTTGTTATATCTAATCCTCCCTCTTCATCCTTAATTTTTAACTCAATAGAATAATACTGTCCTTCATCACTACATCCCTTACTAACGTCGCCCACAGCATTTCCAGTTAAACCATTACTAGAAGGTTTTGAAACTTTTTCTATCTTATCAGTTATAACATGATCGTTAAATTTCCCATAACTATCTGCTCTTAATGTCCTCATAATTCCATTCTCAACAGATCTGCTGTATTCAGATAAAGAACATCCCAAAAAACAACCGTCATTCTTACCTCCGAAATCTTTACAATCAGGCACACAATTACCTCCAGAATTTCTGGGTATTTTAGCAGGGACGTATTCTTCAGCAAAGTTAACAAAAGAATGTCCGAATTCATGAGCAAAAACACTTTTTGGATGCTTTGAATTCAAACTCATAACATTCATATAACTTGAACTCCTTATCTCTTCACTTTCTTCGTCATTAATAACTACAATATAATCATTAGGACACGACCCCGCTTTCTTAACAAGCTCTCTAGAATAACAAAGTAAAGCTATATCTTTATAACGCTCGCATAAAGGATAATAATCACCTATATAATAAAAATTAAATCTATCTTTAAAATTATTTATAGGGTTTACACTCAAAAGATAGTTCATATAATCTTCAGCTTTTTCTTTCTTATCTGCAAAAAAAACAATATTCACACCATGCTCATTATTTTTCCATAAAGTAGTGCATTTCTCTAAATCAGATTGTGATAAACCCACATCTCTTCCCCTAAAAAATATGAAAAAACCGATTATTAAAATAATGCTCAAAATAAAGAATACAAAAAAATAAACTCCTTTTTCCATATTATTAAATAATTTAAAACCTTAAATATGTTACGTTGTATCTATGCAAAAACAATAATACTTAAATACCTTCTACAGTTTTATGGGATATGAAAAAAGAATTGATAATAATTTTGGTCCCTTTTCTTTTAGCAATTAATGCCAGCGCATTACAACAAGCAGACTTCGCTATATATACCGGCTCAGGAACATGGCAACATAGCATAACTGCATTTGAAAAATTCTTAGAATGGAAAAATCTAACATACCAAGAAATAAGTGCCTGGGATATAAATCATAATGATCTTCGCCCATACTACAAAGCAATCTTCTTCCCAGGAGGCTGGGCCTATAATTACAAAAAATCAATTCACGATTCAGGAAATCAAAACATTAGAGATTTTATCTCATCAGGCGGAGCATATATAGGCATGAGTGCAGGAGCTTATTATGCTTGCGATAATGTTCGCTGGGAAAACCAAGATTATCCTTACTATCTAAATCTATTTCATGGAGATTGTATAGGCCCTATAGATGAAATTGCTCCATGGCCAAATTATGTTATGACGACAATGTCGATAAATCAATCCCACGAGGCCAATATTTACGAACCCCAAACTGAAGACATCTTATATTACGGAGAGCCTTATTTTGTCCCATATCAAAATCAAGAAATGCAAACCTTGGCATCCTGGAATGTTCCATTAAATCCTTCATTAGATAAAACTCCCGGAATAATTGGATTTAATTATGGTTCTGGCAGAGTTCTCCTAGTCGGCCCTCACCCAGAAATAGAAGAAGATTCTGATAGAGATGGCACAAATTTTGCTGATGAGTTAAATGACAATGGTTCAGATTGGCCGTTTCTCTGGACAGCAGTTGACTGGCTATTAAAACAACAAATCTCTCAGCCTAAAGAACTCCCACAAGGACAACAACCTCAAATAAATGATACTATTGCGCCAATGATTCATTCTTTCTCAGACTCTCCAGATCCTCTAACAGCAGGCACATTATTAACAATAAAAGCAAATGTAACTGATAATGTAGCAATTAGCTCTGTAAAAGTTAATATCTTAGATATCTTCTATCCAATGTCTTTAGAACAAGGCTCTTCTGCAACAATTTTTTATGATAATTTTGAATCAGGTTCCTTAGCAAGCTGGACAAACACAGCAGTTTCAGGAGGTCAAAAATGGACAGCCTCAACTACAAATCCTTTCCAAGGTTCATGGCATGCACAATCACAGCCTCGCTCAACGACAGAACCAGCAAGCGTTTTAGAAAGAACAATCCCAACAACAAATTATCAAGGTATATCTATAAAATACGCCAGAAAACTAATCGGCCTAGACGCAGCAGATGAATTCAAAGCAAAATGGTTTGATGGCATAAAATGGAATATCTTAGAACAAACATCTAGTAGCTCTGCTAATGACGCTTCATATATACAAAAATCGTTCAATCTTCCATCATCTGCAAACAACAATCCTAATTTGAAAATCCGCTTTGAATGTACAGCAGGGGCAGTATCGGAATATTGCAGAATAGACAATGTAAACCTCTCTGCCTCAAGTTCTCCAACAGGCCTCTATATATACAAATTTAACACATCTAATCTAACAAATGACACTTACGCTTATACAATTTATGCAGAAGACACATCAAATAATCAACCTATCCCACAAGGCGGAGATTTTACGATAATTCTATAAAATAAAATATATCCTTACTTTCCGTAATATTTAAATTGCCCTTATTCATAATTAAACAATGAAAAAGGGTGTGAGATTAGAGGTATTATTTAGTATACTAATATTATTCACACTATTTCTGGCAAGTGACGTAAAAGCAACTACGATATTTTCAGAGACTTTTGAATCAGGAACTTTAGGAGGATGGACATTATCAAATGCTGCAGGCGCAAATAACTGGACAGCTTCCTCAACAGACCCTTTTCAAGGTTCTTTTCATGCACAATCACTGCCCCAAAGTACCACAGAGCCAGCAAGCGTCATTGAAAGAGTAATAAGCACATCAGGATACAACAATATTATAATAAATTATACAAGAAAACTTATAGGTTTAGATGCAGCAGATGAATTTCAAATGGAATGGTTTGATGGCACTAGTTGGGCGATATTAGAACTAACAGGAAGCTCTGCAGCAGACGATCTATCTTATCTATCAAAACAATTCTCTCTCCCATCAGGAGCGAATAATAACGCCAATTTAAAAATTAAATTTGAATGTACTGCAGGTGCAGTATCAGAATTTTGCAGAGTAGATAATGTTCTAATTCTAGGAGATATAATAGACAGCACACCCCCAATCGTCACAATAAACTTTCCGACAAACGGCTCATTTTACAAATCAACTTTAAATTTCAATGTCTCTCTAAATGAAAACGGTTCTATAATATATTCACTAAATGGAGGGATAAATAATAAATCAATGACTGGAAGCGAAAAATCCCAGTTTGGCCTAAATTTTAATGCAACAAATAATTCAATTGCAGACGGCACTTACACTTTCCAAGTTTATGCCAATGACACTAATGGAAATAAAAATTATACAACGACAGCACAATTCACGTATGATACTATAAACCCTCTACTGAAAATAATCCGTCCTCAAAACACATCCTACAACACAACCTCACTTCAAATTAATTTCACAATCTCTGACACAAACCTCCAATCATGTTGGTATACTGACAACAATGAGCAAACAAATATCTCTCTGTCAAATTGCCAAAACACATCTTATAGTGCAAGCCAAGGCTCAACAACAATAAAACTTTACGCAAACGACTCAGCAGGAAATACAAATTCTTCTTCAGTAACCTTCTTCGTAGATTCAATAATTCCTCTAATATCATTAACCTCCCCAACTCAAGCAAACAACTCAATTCTAGCACAAAATTCAATTTTTATAAATACGACAATAACAGAAATAAATTTTGCAAATATTACATTCTCTCTCTACAACTCTACATCTCTTGTGAATCAAACAACTTTCAATTCGCAAATTCTATCAATTAATTTCACTTCTCTACCTAATTCTATCTATTTTTACAACGTAACTCTTAAGGATTCTCTAAATAATCAAAACACAACAGAAACAAGAACAATCACGCTAGATACAATAGCCCCAACATTAATTATAAATTCCCCTCAAAACACAACTTATACTAATTCAACTATACTTGTAAATATCACAAGCAATGGCGATAATATCTGGTTCTATAACGGAACAGCGAATGAAACTTATACTTCTCCCATATATAGAACATTCTCACAAGGTACAAATACAATAATTGCATATACAAATGACTCAGTTGGAAACACAAACTCAACATCGATTACTTATTTTATAGATAGTATTATTCCAGATTTGTCAATAATACAACCGTCAGAAGGAGCAACTTTCGGCACTAACACCAGTCTACAATTAAACTTCTCGGCTGTCGATACAAATCTTCAATCATGCTGGTATCATATAGATTCATCTAATAATATAACAATTCCAAATTGCCAGAACACAACTTTTAATACATCATCAGGTTCACATACGCTTTATCTTTATGCCAACGATACATTAAACAATAAAGGATTAAAAACAGTAAACTTCACAATATCGATAGGTGCTCCTTCCATATCAATTTCTTCTCCATCTGGGGGCGCTTACATAAACACGACAAATATACAGTTTATTTACACTGCAACAGATGTAGACCTACAAACATGCGAATTATGGGGGAATTTCACAGGAACGTTTGCTAAAAATCAAACAAATACCACAATAATTTCTGGACAATCTAGCTCCTTCTCATTAAGCATCCCAGATAGTTCATATGTATGGAATATAAAATGCAATGATACCCTCGGAAACAATGCCATAAGCGGCAATAGAACATTAAACATTGATACAGTCTTCCCTACAATAACGCTTTCAGAACCTTCTGGAACAAAAACCTCTAGAAATAATATTCCTTTAACGTTTTCGGCCTCAGACGCAAATCTTCAATCTTGCCAATATAATTTATATCGCGGCTCTAGTTTAGAGATAACAAATACAACAATTTCTTGCAGTTCAACAACAAAAACATTCAATGTTACAGTAGACGCAAGCTTTACTCTAAACCTATATGCAAATGATTCTGCTGGAAACACAAACTTAGTAAGTTCTAGCTTTATAGTAGACACTTCGACGCCCCCTAACGACGGTGGACCTTCTGGAGGCGGCGGAGGAGGTGGAGGAAGCGGTAGTAGCGGTAGTGGCGGAGGAGGAATCGCTCCAAAAAAACCTCAAAACTCTAGTAGAAATTTAGAATTTAATATAAAACCTATAGAAAACACTACAATAAAAAGAGGTACAAATAAAAAATTAGAACTAGAAATTACAAATAAAGAAAAAACATTCATCAATAACTGTAAACTCAAAATATTATTAGAACTAAATAAATTCGTAACTAACGATCAAACAAAAGGTCTAAGTCCAGGAGAAAGATTCAAATTTATATTAGGTGTGAATGTGCCTAATAACGCAGATATAGGAAAGGTTAAATCAAATTTAATAATAGAATGCGACGAGGGCCACGCTTCAACAAGTTTGGAACTATCAATCTACAGAAATAGTTTCGAAATAAATATAATAAATTATGAAAGAGAAACAGACAAACTAAAAATAAAATATCTCATAGAAGAATTCGCTCAAACTAATCACAATATCTCTATAAAACATGAGTTGCGTGATTCAAACCAACTTTTAGTTTCAGAAGGAATAGAAAGTTTAATTTTACAAGCAGGTCAAAGACAGGAGAACATATTAGAAATATCTCTTCCTAAAGGTCTAACAGGCAAATTCGATCTAAAACTCTTAGTTAGTGATGAAACAACAAAAAATGAATTAAAAGAAAATGTAGATCTTACAAGCAAACTTACAGGATTTACAATTTCACAAGAAAATAGGAGAACATTATCTATCTTTGGAATAATACTTGTTTCTATAACAATTTTATTCTTTGTATCGCGATTCGTATATCGGCGTTATCAAAAAATTAAGCCTCCGCATCTCAAAAACAAAATAGAAGAAAAAAACGGTAGAAAGTTGATAAAAATAGATATTAAGGGAAATCACTAGGTTTAAAAATAATCTTTTTCACATTAAATTATGGCCTTGTAGCTCAGCCTGGATAGAGCACCTGCCTTCTAAGCAGGGGGTCGCAGGTTCAAATCCTGTCAGGGCCGTTTTATGTATTCCGAAGAATACATAATGATCTTGATTTTAACCAGTGTTAAGGTTCAAATCACTACAACTTCTTTTATGGAAGTTGGAGTTACCAAAATTTCAGAAGAAATTTTGAGGACCAGTAGCGAGTTCCAAGACGAGCGAGGGATCCAAGATTCTCAAATCTTGAGAACTGTCAGGGCCGTTTAGAATTGATCAGTAAAACAGATAAATATATAAGTAAGGAAATTCTTACTTTACAATGGATACTAGAATCATCAAAGTAACAGATAAGGGACAGATATCTATTCCAGTAGGAATAAGGGAATCTATGAAAATCAGGCAAGGTGATGAACTTTTTATTACAAAAGATGAAGATACAATTGTAATAAAAAAAATTAAGAAAGAAGACTTTAATTACTTACTTAAACATTCTGAAAAAGTCGCAAAAAAACTATGGGATAATAAAGAAGATGAGGTATGGGATAATGTATAAACAAGGAGAAATAGTTATTGTCCCTTTCCCTTTTTCTGATTTAAGTAGTATAAAACAAAGACCTGTTTTAGTATTGTCTAAAAATATTGATAATGACACGGCAGAGGATGTTATAACTTGTGGAATAACATCAAACATGAAAGACTTAAAATATTCCGTTTTTATTGAGAATAAAAATTTAATTGAAGGAAATATTCCAAAAGTAAGTAGAATAAAACTAGACAAACTCTTCACAATTAGTCAAAGTATTATTAAGAAAAAAGTAGCAAGAGTTAATAAAGAAACTTTTGAAAGGGTAAAATCAGAATTTCTTAGATTGATTTAAATCCCTAAAATTCCCAATTATACCCTCAAAGAATATAATGCCAAAACATAAATACCTTTAAATAAATAGTTTATCAACTATATTAATGCGCGGGTGGCACAGTGGTTACTGCGGTCGGCTGCAGCCCGGCTTTTCCTGGGTTCGAATCCCAGCCCGCGCTTTAAAACTTTTTGTCAAGAACCCGAGCACGCCTAGGACTTCAGTCCGAGGGTTCTTGAGCACACAAGATTTGCGCAAACAAGCAAATCTTGATGTATAAAATTGTATAAAACCAAAATTCCTAAGATTAATTATAAATCAAAAAATCACAAAACCCTTTTTATAACCGTACAGACCTAGAAGAACTAGGAGAAGGAATTGGATTCGGTGTTGGCGTTGGATTACTTCCTCCAGACGGTGTTGGCGTTGGTGTTGGATTCGGAGTTGGTGTTGGCGTAGGCGCATCAGGGTCATCCTCTCCTATACAAATATGATCATGCACTCCCTCTGGATAAAAGTCAGTTTCACACCATTCATAATGCGCAGGATCACATCCATCTGCAGTATCTTTATCTTGTACACCAATATTATCATGCCCTTCTGCTGCATCCCCACTATTGCCTCCAGCATCCATAGTATCATCACCATCGCCCCCACCAAGAGTATCCGCCCCAGAATTTCCATCCATAGTATCATCGTCACCTTGTCCACAAAGATGATCGTCGTCTTTTTCTCCTTTCATTACATCATTGCCGTCACCCCCATATAATTTATCATTGCCGTCTCCTCCACTTAATGTATCATCTTTATCTTCTCCATATAATTTATCATTGCCAGGACCTCCCTCAAGATGATCCTCGCCATCGCCCCCATATAATTTATCATCATTATTACCCCCATTTAACGTATCGTCTTTATCTTCTCCATATAATTTATCATTGCCTGCTCCTCCGTCTAGATTATCTTTGCCGTCTCCGCCATGAATCTCATCGTTACCAGCTCCACCTTGTAACACACTATCATCGTCACCGCCTCCATCTATAAAATCATTTCCTCGACCAGTAAAAATGCTATCGTGACCTCCTTCTCCAAGAACTCTATCAACAACATCTCTTATAGTAAAATGACGAAATTCATCGTCACCCTCTCCTAAATTAACCGAGGTTGAGGTTTGACAACTATCTAAATTCACTTTATCACTCCCTCCACCCAAATCAGCTTCAATTAGATTATTAGGACAGATACATATTTTTGTAACTCCACCACTAGTAAATTTTATCCAAGAAGCATCGTTTCCATTTTGAGTCTGTTCAATAATATCGGTTCCATCAGTTCCCTTAAAAGTTATAACGCCTACATGGCCCATTTTAGGCGAGCATTGGCTAGCATCGACAGTTACTCCAGGACTCAAAAAAGGCCCTTGCGGAGAATAATAATTAATACCTAAAGATATAACAACTAAAACAATAACTATTGAACTAATATACAATCCCGCTCTATTCTCTTTTTTAAAAGAAATTTTTTTCACCATCTTCAATTATATCTATTAAAAAGGATATTTAAATCTTGCTAAATCTTGAATTTTGAGATTGCATAAATTTAAAAACAAAGGAATTTTCTCTCTAACACCTAAACAACGGAGGTTTACAATGGCAACAAAAGGATATTGCGTAAAGTGTAAGAAGATGGTTGAAATAAAAAACCCTGTAGAAAGCACTACCACTAAAGGCACAAAGATAGCAAAAGGAAAGTGCCCTAACTGTGGAATAACAGTATGCCGAATGGGCGGTATTCAAAAGTAAAAATAAATTCAAAAGAAAGAATTTATATAGGCAATATTTAGATTTATAGATATGACAAAAAAAAATCAGGAAGAAAAAGATTTTATTAGTTTTATTCAGGAAGCGGGCCTTATTTGGGGCCCTAGTCCAGAAATTTACGGAGGACTAGCAGGTTTCTATACTTATGGTCCTATAGGAAAACTTTTAAAAAATAAAGTTGAAAATTCAGTAAGATCAAATTTATCTACTAATGGTTTCAGAGAAATAGAAGGCCCTACCATAATGCCTGATATTGTTTGGAAAGCTTCAGGACATTTAGAAACATTTAAGGATAGAATAATACGCTGCTCAAGCTGTAAATCTTCGTTTAGAGCAGATAAATTAATCGAAGAATATGAAGACATACCAGCAGATTCATTCTCAAACGAGCAAATACTAAAATTTATTTCAGAAAAAAAGATAAAATGCCCTTCTTGTAATAAAAATTTTGAGAATAAAATAGAAAAACAATCTTTAATGATGAAAACTCAAGTAGCAGGCCACGACGCTTCTCTCAGACCTGAAACCGCAACAGTCACCTACCTTCCATTTCTAAGATTCTACAATTTTTTCAGAAAAAAATTACCTTTTGCAGTTTTTCAAATAGGAAAAGCGTATAGAAACGAAATTTCGCCAAGACAAAACGTTCTAAGAGGCCGAGAATTTACTCAAGCAGAAGCTCAGCTATTCATTGATCCCCAAACAAAAAATTCATGGCCAAAATTTGAAGAAATAAAAAAAGAAAAGCTTCCTTTTTGGGACTACAAAAGCCAGCAAAAAAATTCACCTCATAAAGAAATATCAATAGAAGAGACTCTAAAGAGTAAACTAATAAAGACTCAAGCCTATGGCTGGTGCATCTGGCTCGCTTACACTCAATTCAAAAGTTTCGGAATACCAAAAGAAAACATTAGACTAAGACAACATCATCCAGACGAAAAAGCATTTTATGCAGAAGATGCTTGGGATATAGAAATCAAATTAAATAATTACGGCTGGACAGAGGTTTGCGGTGTCCATGACAGAACAGACTATGATTTAAAACAACATTCAAAATTCGCAAACGTAAAACTAGAAGCTCAAAGAGAAAATGGGGAATCTTATACTCCTCATGTTCTAGAAATAGCGTTTGGAACAGACCGCCCAACATACGCTTTAATAGACTTATTTTATGATAAAAAATCCGTAGAAGAAGGAAAAACAACATTCAAAATTCCTTATCACATGGCGCCAATAAATATTTCAATATTTCCCTTAATGAAAAAACCTGAACTAATAAGTCTAGCAGAAAAAATAAAATCCTCTTTAGAAAAAGAATTTATTATAGATTACGACGAATCAGGTTCAATAGGTCGCAGATATTTAAGAAGTGCTCAAGTCGGAACTCCTTACGCAATAACAATAGATTATGACTCCATAACAAAAAAAGACGTCACAATTCGAGATAGAGATACAGAAAAGCAAATACGTGTTCCAATAGCAAATTTAAAAGAAACTCTAGAGAAACTCTTTTCTTATGAATTAAAATTTGAAAAAGCAGGAAAATTAGTCAAATAATCACTACCTTTAAATACCAGAACCGCTCAATAATAAAATGATGCCTTTCGATAATATATTCTGGTGGCCCTTTGTAGCAGCATTTACTGGCGCATGGATAGTTCTAGGAATAATATTTTTAGCATTCTGGATCTGGATGATCGTAGATTGCGCAAAAAGAAGATTCAAGAATAATATCGAAAAAATAATCTGGATTTTAGTTATAGTATTTGCTCATTGGATTGGTTCTTTAGTCTACTTTATAACAATAAGAATGTACAATCCTAGAGGCCTAGCCAAAAAGTAAAAAACTAACTTTAAATACCCTTATTGATTTTTATTTAAATGGCGAACACAATTTTGATCATATTTCTTAGTGTTATTTTAATAAGCCTGATCTCATTCGTAGGCCTATTTGTTATCCCAATTAAAGAAAATAAATTAAAGAAAATAATAACTTATTTAATAAGTTTCTCAGCTGGAGCTCTTCTGGGAGACGCTTTTATACACTTAATTCCAAAGTTAATAGAGAAAAATAAATTTTCTATATCAACATCTCTATCAATACTCTCAGGAATTGGAATATTTTTCATATTGGAAAAATTCATTCATTGGCAACATTGTCATGGAAATCTCACCCAAAAAAATCACATTCACCCATTTGCTTATACAAACCTAATAGGAGACGCATTGCACAACTTTATAGATGGCTTAGTTATAGCAGCCACTTATTTAATATCGACTCCTGCCGGGATTGCAACAACAATAGCAGTGGCATTGCATGAAATACCTCAAGAAATCGGGGATTTTGGAGTTTTAATCCATGCTGGATTCACAAAAAAAAAGGCCCTAACATTAAACTTTATATCAGCACTTACTGCAATTCTGGGCGCTGCATTAACAATAGTAATAGGAAAATCTGTGCAGAGTATTGAACTATTCCTAATTTCAATAGCTATAGGAGGATTCATCTATATAGCTGGATCAGACCTAATACCTGAATTACATAAAGAAACAGATATTAAAAAATCATTAATTCAATTCATATCTCTAGTCTTGGGAGTTATAATTATGCTGGCTCTATTAGCTTTAGAATAAAAAGATCAATAATATTCTTTACCACCGCTCAAATACTTGTATAGTAAAGTAGCAATTACAAATATCAGCAATATAACCGTAGCTATCAATATATAAGTAATAGCCCTTGCTTTTGCTATCCCTCCAAATACTTGCTGCCTGACATTTTCTTTATCTAATCCTAAAGTAAGAACAGCATTATTTTTTCCTAAATCTCTAATTCCTAAATAAACTTCTCTGCCGCTTATCAACAATGGAACAACCTCATCTCTCTTTAATTCATAATTCACTCCATCAATCGCCTTCAAGTTGACTTTTCCATCTATAATTTCAAATTCAACAATATTTTTAGACCCTTCAAACTCTAAAGATATTTTATCGCCATTTTCTATATTAACTGAAGTTGCTTTAGCAGCTAGTTCAACTCTTTGTATCTCGGCTCCATTATTAGAATTAACTACAACATCAACTGTACTGTTCTGTTGCTGGCTTGTTTGATTTTTCTTTACTATAACTTCGCTCCCCCCAGTATCTCCACTCGTACTTCCAGTATTGCTTCCTCCAGTATTTGCTGGCGGCGTTCCTCCCTGCTGTTGCTGCCCCTCCTCAACCGTATAAACTGAAAATCCAGTTACATTTAAAACTAAAATATTTGCAGAATAACTATCAATAACACAAGTAGTACAATCATTTCCATCTTTCTTCATCTTTGGCTGATTGAAATTAATATTTCTAAATGTTAATTGTGCTTTCTTGTTCAATGATTTCAAATTAGCAGAATTAACTTCTATTCTCTTATCAGAAATATAAACATTTGAGTCTATATCTGTCTCATTTGTTGTTTGATTTGCATCTAAGGTTATGTTTACTAAATCAATAAACTTAATCTTTCCATTTATTCCATTATCCAAAGTCAAAGATAAATTCTCCAATTCGTTGTCTTCTAAATTATCTAAATTAGTTGTCTGTCCAATTCCAGAGAATTTACTATACTTAACTCCTAATCTTCTTGTTCTTGTTAAATTAAGTTGAATTGTCTTATTATCATTTCCGTAGCTATTGTTTGCGAATATGCTAATCGAATGCTGATCTTTAATATTCAATGCTGGTCTTGATAAGTTTAATATTTCATTAATAACACATGCTTTATTAAATTGAATTCCATCTAAAACAATCCAGCAGTTATCAGCCCCTACTGCAGAATAATCGAGAGTTACAGGAACATTCTTATATTCTTTAGATTGAGGCTCAATAACTAACAATGTTGGCTTGCTTCCAGGAATTTCTATCTTGCATAATGCATTACAACCGTCTCCATTTAAATTATTGCCGTCGTCGCATGTTTCTCCAGCCGCTGCTTGTATTACTCCATCGCCGCATCTTTCTGTTGCAACACAAGCACTATAAACAGTACAAGTTCCAGAACATGAAGCAATACCAATATATCCATTCTGACTGCAAGTAATACTATTACTATCACATATTTCATTTACATTATTTCCATTAGGACTCTGGACTATTCCATCGCCGCATCTTGTCAATGTACATGAAGTTGAACATTGCGATGACCCGCTTAAACCAGCATCACATTGCTCAACACCTGTTCTTACAATATTATCACCGCATATAGCCAGCTTACACGAATTTGTGCATGCATCTGTATTGATTGTATTTGCATCATCACATTGCTCTCCTGCAGAAATTTGTACAATTCCATCGCCGCATCTTTCTGTTGCAGTGCAAGTTCCAAATCCATTGCATGTTATGTTACATATTTGTGCTCCTGAATATCCTCCAAGATTACAAACTTGAGAATTAGAATCGCATTGTTCAACGCCTGTCCTAATATAAGTATCTCCACATACTGCGTTTCTGCATGTATTTGTACAAACATCATTATTATTCAAATTGCCGTCGTCGCATTGTTCGCCACTTTCTACAACATTATTTCCACATATACCTGTAGTTATTCCTGTACATATACTATTGCACTTATTAGGCTGCCCGTTTAATACTCCATCATCACAACTTTCAACACCTGTTCTAATTATGCTATCGCCGCATACTGCATTTCTACATGTATTTGTACAAGCATCAGTAATAATTAAATTGCCATCATCACACTGCTCCCCTGCTTCTACAATTGAATTCCCACAGATAGATGAAGTAATGCCAGTACATAAATTATTACACTTATTAGGCTGACCATTCAATGAGCCATCATCACAACTTTCAACACCTGTTCTAATTATGCTATCGCCGCATACTGCACTAACACAACTATTTAAGCATGCATCTGTATTAATCGCATTGCCGTCGTCGCATTGTTCGCCTGATTCTACAGCACCATTTCCACATACTGAAGCAGTTATTCCAGTACAAATATTGTTACACTTATTTGGCTGACCATTCAATACCCCCTCATCACATGTTTCATTTCCATTTAATATTCCATCGCCGCATCTTTCTGTTGCAGTGCAAGTTCCAAATCCATTACATTGCGCATTACAGCTCTGTAATCCATTATAGCTGTTTATTGTGCATGTTCTTGAATTTCCGTCGCATTGTTCGAATCCAGTATAAACAATATTATCACCGCATATTGCTGTTTTACAGGTATTAGTACAGGCGTCATTGTTGTTTGCGTTTCCGTCGTCGCATTGTTCGCCGCTCTGGACTATTCCATTACCGCAAGTTGGGCTTAATTCCTGCGTAGTTAACAATCCATTTACCCTTCCTCTGCTGACGATACTAATTCCATCTGTTCTAACAGTCGCATTGAAATAATATTCAGGATTTCCAAAAGTGCACACTCCTCCAAGAGCCCCATCACACTGCCATTCAGCTGTCCATGTCCCAATTGCAGTCCCTCCTAAAAATGTAACTGAAGTTGGGTTAATATTAGCAGGATCATCCGCGTCAACAGGGGAATCATCTTCCCAAACAGCAAGATCAACTGTCTTTCCGTTGCAATTAATTCCATAAACATTTAAATTAACACTCTGCCCTTGCACCGCATTTATAATGCTCCAGTTGGCATTTGTCAAAACACAAGGAGGAATCTCAATCTGGCAGGTTGCAGAACATCCATCTCCACTCAAAGTGTTTCCATCGTCGCATTGCTCGCCAACCTCAACAATGCTGTTTCCGCATACAACGCCGCTAGTATTAAGTTCGTCAGCTCCAACATCAGGCTGCGCATCTCTTATTTGCCCGTCAATATCCTGTAAAACTCCAATGACTGCTCCTTGATTAATTGCCGTACTAGCTGTAGAAACTAAATGCAAATCAGCTCCTAAAAGATTAACGAACATTCCGGAAGTTGCAAGAACATTATTCTGCTGTACAGGAATAGCACCATCTCTAACCAAAATATTAGGATAATATAAATTATTTCTTACACGTGCATTAGTGCTTGGCCATCTTATATCAAATCCAGCAAATCCCCCGCCAACAGAATACACAGTATTATGATCTACGCTTACATTCCATCCTTGTTCAATTCCTATTCCACTATCATAAGGAATTCCAGTAGCAACATAAACAATATTATTCCTGATTATTCCTCCAATTTGCTCGACTTGAGAAGCACTCAATCCAGAACCTGCAAGAGGATTATCAAGATAAGTTCGATCTCCTCCTGCATTGCCTAAACCAAGAACAATTCCTCTTGAGACATTAATTAAAATATTCCTTTCAACAATAGTATCTCTGCTTGTTTGCCATGTTAAAACAGTGGGCCCTGCCAAATTTTGCGCTCGCCCTTCACAATAAATTCCCTTAAAAATATTATCTCTTACTATCCAACCCCAAGACTGCAGAGCATCAAATCCATTAGTGTAGCATCCTGTTAAAACACTATCTATCTGCTGCCTACCTGCAGCAGTAAATTCAACTAGAGAGCAAGCAAGGGTGCCGAAATCAGTATAGCCATTTGCATCTGAGTTAACTTTAACTAGCTGCTGTCTCCCATCAAGAATATGCAAATTATAAAGTAAAGCCTGATGCCCTCCGCCAACAATATGAATAGGATGATAGAAAGCTCTTTGAATAGTCAAATCTGCAATCGTAATATTTGCAGAATTAATATAAACAATTTCCCCAGCAGTATACCCTCCATCTAAAATAACTGCCTCTCTATTCCCTGATTGAGATCTAAGAGTTACTTTTGGAGTTGCAAAAATTAAATTTCCATTCAAATTATAAACACCATCTTGCAATAAAATAGTAGTTCCAGAAACTGCTCCAGCAACAATCCCTGGGAGGCTAGCTGCTTGACTTGGTGCAACAGTAATTATACTTCCAGCAGGGGCAGGTAATGCAGGACAGAATGAAGTTGGAACAGAACAAGCCAAATCTCCTCCACTACAGTCTTCATCAATTCCATTTCCGCATATATCAATTGCTCCAGGATGAACAGCCATATTGCCATCATTACAATCAATCACTGCCCCGCAAACTCCTCCAACAGTTGCATTCCATCCGTCAGTATCGTTATCTGTGCATGGAGTAAGTATAGTAGAATCTAAAATTAATTTCCTTCTTGTATTATTTACCAAATCTACTTTAGAGATAGTAATCAGTCCTAATTGATCAGCTAACACAGTTCCCTGCTTGACAATTGAAACTCCTTGCATTAATTTCCAATCAAAACTCTTTCCTGAAGAAGAAGAAAGAGATTGTAAATTCCTCAAAGTAACGTCAGTAGTTCCAGTTAAATTAATAGAGGAATTCATCCATAATTCTATTTCAAAATGATTTAATTGGTCTACAATAGTATTAGGATCCCATCTTTGATAAGCATTAATATACCCTACAGAATCCCCATTAAGAGGATCACCATTTCCAGGATTATTATCCAGGCTAAAACTATTAAATGCTGGCAAGGCTTTATTTTTCTGGAAGTCAATTCTAGATGCACCAGCATAATCAGTAAGCTCGTAAAGAGAGATATCTAAAGCATGATTTTCATGTCCTTCCTGGCTCCATCTGAAAGTAAATGCTCTCTTAGTATCTCTTAAAGCTTGATAAAACTCAACAGCCTGCATCCACCCAATTCCAGCATCATTCTTAGCATTGCTAAAACTAACAAATGAAACTTCCTTTGATGGATTTGCTCTCAACCAATAAGACATGTTCAAATCATCCCAAGTGTTTACTCCATTTTCACTAGGAATTCTTCTAGCAGGATCGCCAAACAAGCCTATGAAACTACTAGTATAAACTGGACTATTGCCCGCTACCCCTATCCCTGCCCAAGAATTAATATAATTAAACACTTCGCCGTATCGCAAACAAAACATCTTGCCGCCGCTGCCGCCCATAGACCATCCAGAACACATTACTCTATTATTATCAATACTCCACTGCGTTTTCATCCAATCAATAAATGAAAGCATTCTATGCATAGTATAAAATCTATTTATGCCAGTCCATTGCGACTGAGGAGGACTAGAACCAAAAACAGAAAGATTCTCATTCCATCCAGTCCACCAGCTCTGAGGAGGAAAATCTGTCGAAGTTAAGTAAATTCCGTCAGTATAGAAAGCCAGGCGATGACATCCTAAAACAGAACCTCCCCAACAATGCAAATCCATATCGAGCTTATAAGGAGCACTCCCTGAAGAAGGAATAACAAGCCAATAGTTCTGAGGATGGGAAGGAGCATTAGTCAAAGGAGTAGCTTCCCATCGCGTGAAAAATTGCTGCTCTCCAGAATAAGTATAAGCCACAACTTGGGGTAAAGTCTTATAAAAAATCTGGCTATAATTGCTTTTATTCTGCAAAATAGGTTTCCAATTAGCATCATAATTCTCAGAAATAGCCGTACCTAAAGAATTCCCTGCAGTGAAATCAGCTCTATTCTCTATACTATTATTAACTAAAGTTATAGCGTAATAATAATTTCCACTATCTCCAAGAGCTGCAGTATAAACAAAAAGTCCAGTATTTAAAGATAATTCTCCAAAATTCCAGCCGCCTAAACTCTCGTTAATAACAAATCTAGGAATATCCAATGCACTTCTTGCTCCGCCAGTATCTGCTCCTTCTTTTCCATAAATATAAGAATTATAACCGCTGCCTATATTTATATTAGAAGCAATAAGCTTTGCCTGATTAATATTTACCGAAGTAATTGGAGAAGTATATCTATAAATATTATATCTAATTTGTGAATTCGCGTTAACTATGCTAAAGTACTGGGAAAAGTCCATATTCTCCACAAAATAATCTCCTTTTTCTCTCCATGTAATAAATGTCTGCCCGTTTCTGTAAAATGCTTTTAATTGGCTAGGCTGATTAATGCTAGCATTAGATTCAACACTGCAAACTGAAGAACATCCGTCTCCATTAATATTATTTCCGTCGTCGCATTGCTCTCCGCTCTGCACTATTCCATTACCACATGTTGGAGATAATTCTTGTGTAGTTAACAGTCCATTTACTCTTCCTCTGCTAATTATGCTAGTTCCATCTATTCTTACAGTTGCATTGAAATAATATTCAGGATTTCCAAACGTGCAAATTCCTCCCAAACTACCGTCGCATTGCCATTCAGCTGTCCATGTTCCTAAAGCATTATTTCCAACAAATGTAACACTAGTTGGGTTAATATTAGCAGGATCATCCGCGTCAACAGGGGAATCATCCTCCCAAACAGAAAAGTCAACAGTCTTTCCATTGCAGTTTGTTCCATAAACATTCAAATTAACACTCTGTCCTTGTATTGCATTTATAATGCTCCAGTTGGCATTTGTTAAAATGCAGTTAGCTGTTTCTATCTGGCAGGTAGATGAACATCCGTCTCCGCTAATTGTATTACTATCATCGCATGTTTCTCCAGATTCAATAATTCCATTACCACATACAGGCCCCGCCCCACAGCTGCCTCCACTGTACAATGAATTAACTTCGCTGACAGTTAAAGCTCTGTTAAATATCATCACATCATCAAATGTTCCATTCCAAATATCTTTGTAAGGAAGATCGCCCAATCCCAAATATCTAACACCAATAACAGTTCTGCTTGCAGTAGTCTTATTCAAAATACCATTAACATAAAGCTTAGAAGTTATTCCATCATCTGTATAAACAATATGATACCATCTATTCAAAACTAAAGGATCAGTTACTAAATATGGAACCCCGCCTCTTTCAATGTTGATTGCACTGCTTCCAGGACTGGAAGTAATTTCATTATTGCCGTCTATTCCCATGACAACTCTCCAATCAGTAGTTCCCTTAATATTCGCCCAGAAAGCATAACTTGCACTGATTCCAAGATTTACATTAGATGCTAAAGTGATGTAAGTATTAGAATTTCTTCCAGCAAAATCAAAAGCCCCTCCAGTATGCCCACCAACTGAATTCCAAACAGCTCCAGTAACAGTTCCATTATTCCCGCTTGTAGACAAATCTCTTGCTGTTCCGTCGTCAAAATTCATATATAAAATCAGATTAGGATCATTGCTTAAACAAACAATAGGTATAGTAGTATTTACATTAAAAGCAACAATCGCCGTATTGCCAATTTGAACATTATTAATATCAGCCATATAAACTCTTACAGTATGCGCTCCATCAGCAACATTGCTAAAAACATAAACCCCGTCGTTATCTAAATCTCGTATTTCAGGCTGTGCATCCAACTGCAAATGTACATGATTCACTCCTGCTAAATTTCCAGATTCATTGTATCTAACAGTTACAGTGCTTGAAGTCAAAACCTGCCCATTAGTTGGAGAAGTTATATTTACAACAGCTGGCTGGCATATAGCTTCCTGCGCATCAATCAATCCATTACAATTATTATCCAATCCGTCGCTACATATTTCAGATGCTCCTGGATTAATGGCTGCATTATTATCGCTGCAATCATTCTGCACACCGCAAATCCCGCCAGAAGTTAAGTTATATCCATCTAAATCATTATCCAAACATAATTGAGATGATAAAGACAAAATATAATTATCAATTAACACATTCGCCCTATTATAAAACTTGAAGGCGGCATCAGTTTTATTAACATCTACTAACATAGCCCCATAATCAGAATTATAACGCACTATACTCCCTGCAGCAGCACTTCCTAATGGATACAAACTTTTTCCGCCCAAACCATTTATAATATATGGGAAAGTGCCTCGCATAATTCTCTCGTAATTATGTTCATGCCCAGATAAAACAACATCAGCTCCCCAACTATAAAATGGCCATTGCATAGCTAGTGTTGGCCCATGCGTAGTCCCAGAAGTATATGGTGGATGGTGGAAATATACAATATTCAAAGAAGAAGTAGAACTAGCTAAAGAACTCTTTAACCAATTTGCCTGAATAGAGTTATTCAAATTCCCATCAAGCTCATTAGGATCGCTGTCTATAGCAAAAAAATGAATATTGCCGAAAACAAAATCATAATACCTTTCATTCCCAAAAAGCGTGAAATAATTCAAATAAGGAACCGCTCCTGCAGTAACCCAATCGTGATTTCCTAAAGATGGATAAAATCTTCTTATAGGAGAGCCTGCTCCGTAAATACCAGTATAATTGTAAATAAAGCCATGATAATACTGCCCAATATTTGCGTCGATAGTTGAAGCAGCTCCGTTATCATAATTATTATCTCCTAATGTTATAATAAAATCAGGATTCCAACTTTTAACAAGATTAGCAACATCTAGCTCTGGCTGTCCTGTAAATCCATAATCTCCTATAACAGCAAAATGCGCACTTATCTTGCATTGAGAATCACAGCCATCACCATTAATAATATTCCCGTCATCGCATTCTTCCACGCCTTCTCTAAAACCGTTGCCGCAGACAGCAGGAGCATTTGAAATAAGATATCCTTTCAAACTTAATTGAAGATACGAATTCTTTACAGGCTTATTTGAGCTATTCACAGTTGTAAAAGAAAACATGCCATTCTCTACAGGCAATAAATAAATATCTTCTTCCTTGCGGTGATCCCACATCTCAACTTTTGCATTTGCAGTCTGGCTAGGAGCACTTAGTTTGATAGAACTAACAGAACCTCCGCTCCCAGTAGTATATTCAACAGAAACATAAGCTGCTCTTGTATTGGAAGGCACAAATTGGCTGATATTAACATTTGTCCAAGGAGTATTATTAAACTCGTAATTCTTGTATACTACCAAAGGATCATTGAAAAAATTCGTTGTCAAACCCGAAGTGTCAATATCGCTAAGGTACCCTATAATATCAAACTTCAAAGAAACCTGATTCGCAGGAACGCCTGTAATGCGATATTCCACTTTCTTATCAATGCCTAAAGGAATAAATCTTGCAGGCGATTTAGGATCAGCATGATACCCAAAACTAAAGTTAAATGAAGGAATATTCTTCGACCTTATTTCAAACAAACCCAATCTAGAATCGTTTTCATAACTCTGAATCTGCATCATTACAGCTTTAGCATCAGAAGGCAAATAAGAAGTCAAATCTATTTCAATCCAACCCGCAGTATTTCCAAGGTCGCTTGCCTGAAACGCCCTTATTGGAGAATTGAAAACCTGCGTATAAGTAACAGCTGTGCTATTCGCAACAGTATACCCAACAACATCAAACTTAAAGGAAATAGGAAAATCACGCCAGAAATGTTCGCCTTGATATTCAAACCCTTTCTTTCCAGCAGAAAATGGAATATAAGTTACATAATTAGCAAATGATAGGTTATGTCCAATATAAAATTGATCAATAGTATTTCTAGGATGTTCATCCAATGCTCTTAATGCAATTCTTGGTTCAGTTCCAGCCCATTCATCGTCATTATTATTATATTTTGTAGCCCTCAAAAGCACACCGGTAGCCTCTTTAGGAACATAATTTTCAAGATCTACTTGCCTCCATTCTGGCACAGTAACAGGAGGATAATCAGCACTGCCATCTCCGTTTTGATCAGAAAATTGATGGAGAAATAAAAAATTAGGATTATCAAGAACAATTTTAGGAGCATCAAACAAAACAATAGACCTTGCAGGCATTTCGTTCCAGCAAACACTTGCTTTTTGCCCGTCACAGCATTCATCTGTCTGTAAATTGCAATTATTATCTATGTTATCGCCGCAAATCTCGCTTGCCCCAGGGTTAATATTCCCTCCAACTCCAGGAATATCATTGCAATCCTCTCCTGAAGAACATCCTCTTCCATATCCATCTCCATCATTATCAACGCACGTAGGAACCGAGCATATGCCGCTATTATTATGGCTCAAAACCTCTCCAAAAGATAAAACTTTATTATATAAAGCCAGATTATCAATGCTACCCTGAAAATAATTATTAAGAGTTCCAGCACTCGGAAGTATTTTATAAGCACCTATTAAAGCATTATCACTGAACAAAAGCGGATTAGAATCTGCGAAAGAAAGTGTAGTTTCACCATCTAGATATAATTTGTATTCTCCTTTAGCATTTCTTGTCACAGCAATATGATGCCATCTGCCGGAAGAAATTATCCCGCCGTAATATTCTTTATTATTAACAATTATTTTAATCCTATTATTATTTTTAACTTCTAAAGAAAATGCCTTGTTATAGGGAGGCCAATTTCCCATTCTGCTGAATAAAGTGCCGTCTGATCCAGACAAAGCACAGGAAGAAGAGCAATAGGCCCACAATTCTAAACTAAACTCCTGCAAATTAATTGCAGGATTATTAGCCACTGTAACAACATTACTTCCTGAAAAACTTGCTGCATTCCCCAATACTCCACCAGTATAAGAAGGGCAGGAAGAACAAGAACCTTGATTGCCATTTCCAGAAGCATCAGCCAATGTATTATCAAAAGACAACAATAAAACTCTTCTTGAATCATCTGCGCCCCCGCAAATAGAAGGAGTTGCCTTCACTCTGCCGTCGCAATTCTTATCTCCCCCAATAACTTCAGAAACTCCAGGATTAACTGCAATATTAGCATCATTGCAATCAGTTCCTAAACTACAAGATGCCCCATAACCATCACTATCACCATCAACTCCTATAACTCCATCGCAATTGTCATCTATAGTATTGCCACCGCAAATTTCAGGCATACCAGGATTAATATTAGGATCATTATCATTGCAGTCCAATCCTCTATAACATCCTGTCCCATAGCCATCTCCATCATTATCGCTGCAAGTCAAATTTAGAGGGCATGCAAATCCAATCATCTTACTTTTCGTAGTTGTACATTGAGGAATAGAAGCAGGATAGGGATTATTCCCGCTTAAATAAGGAAAGAAATACTCAAAATTATCTCCTTTTACGCCGTTATAATCAAAAAACAAAATCCTGTCATAATGAACGTAGTCTCTACTATCTCCTCCTGCCTCGCCTCCAACAACATCATTAGAATTTCCTAGAAAACTGATATTCCTAAAAATAAGATCTCTCTCAGGCATCTCACTTGTAGCAAAAATACTATTATAACGTTTAACACTCAAGAAAATTCCATCAATTTCATTAGCCAAAAAAACATTAGTATAAAAATTATTATCTGGACTGTTAACAACAGCACTAATGCCTGTACTGCATCCGCGTATATCTGAATTCCTAAATTCCATATTTGACTCATCATAATCGTCAGTACCATATCCTGCATCATGGCAATTTCTAGCAGTAAAATTGTCTAAGATTACATCGTAAGCAGGATAAAAAATTCTAGCTGCTACACTATTCCAGGACCTGTAATTGCGAATAATTGACTTGTTTACATGGCTTGTAAACAAATGCCAAACATCCAATCCTTCAGTATCTCCAAAAGAAGTTGGTCCATAATTCTCATTGTTGTCCATATTTAAAATAGTCTGATTCTGGATATACACTTGTCTTGTTGTTCCATCTCTATTCCAAACAGTTGTTTTTTGGCCTATCAAAGACAGCATTACCATCGCAATATGCGAACGGGCAGCAAATCCAGCTGCAACATTATTTTTAACAGTATTCATAGGGTTCATCATAAAAATAGCGATGCCGTTCTCCTTCCTTCCTAAATTATCAGTTGGTCTGCTCCCATCACCGGGAATATTCAACACAATATTATGGTCTATTACGTTCCCATTTTCAGTCGCGTCCTCTGCAGATATTCCGTATCCAAAAGTATTCAGTATCACATTATCTTTAATCAAGGAAAAATCAGTTGCGTGAATTCGTATTCCAACAGATAATGCATTAGAGACACTGCTCCCAACGATAGCTGTATTCTGCCCCTTATAATGCAAATGATGTAAATGAACAGCATATCTCCCAGGCCTTGAGCCTTGATTAAATGGCCTTCCAAGTCCATCAACTTCAGTGTATCTCATATCAAGATTAGCAGAAGTATCTAAAATAGAAATAGTCCCCCTTGTCCCTGCAGGATCACTTGTTACTTTAACATTTCTAGACAATAAAGCAACATGCGGCTTAAAAGTACAGGTTGTAGGATTGTCGTATTGGCATCCATCAGGATGAGGATAAGTCAAAGCACTATCCAAAGTAATAACATTTCCTAAAATAGCACTTATAGTTCTCACTTCAGTCTCTCTCCCGTCAGAAATTGTTAAACTCCATCTCGAAGCAGGAACAACAACCCTATCCCCAACTTTCCATCCAATCCCATTAGGTCCCGCAGTTTGCACATCTTTCTCTAAAGTAATTGTTATTGCTCCTTGTGCAGGAGCAGTACTAGTTCTAACAAAAGTATCCTGCCTAGGCTGCCCATGAGCATTAAATGCCCCCAAAACAGTTATTCCTGGTCCAACTTCATTGGTATCTCCTGGTATCAATCTATTCAAAAAATGAATCTCTGCTGTAATAGGATCAAGAATAGGATCGCTAACGTTTCCCATATCAACCCTGCCGCCAACTCTAACATAAATATAACCAACGTTCAATCGAGTATTAACAGTTCTGCTAAATCTTAAAGTACCATTAATATTAACAGCGTCAATATCAGGCGTTGAAGAACTTAAAGTAATAGTATGCCCTGGTTTAACAAAAACAACATCACCCGCTTGGGGCACTCTTCCTGCATCCCATGAAGAAGTATCTTCCCAATTCCCGCTAACAACATTAGAAGAAATAGTAGGACTAGGATACAAATCTAAAGCCGGAATCGGTAAATCACCAAAACCTGGTGCGAATCCAGGAACAATTCCAGTAGAAGGAGCATGTAAATAAATAGTCTCGTCAGCATTAGGTCTCTTATTTAAATCTTCTTCATGCTCAACAAGAGTATCTTCCATACCTTTAGGCTCCTTTTCCATAACCGCATTCTTATTTCCAAAATTAAATCCTCTAAAATCATATTTCTCAGATATACTAAAAACAAAAAAATAAAGTGCAAATAATATAATCAAGGTTAGAAAAAAAATCATTCCAAACACAAAAATCGAAAATCTTTTAGCCATTTATCCTCTTTTTTATTGCTTATATAAGAAATAAAATATTTATAAACATATCTCTATCTCCTTGGCTTATGGGCCTGTAGGCTAATGGTAGACTGTATCCATGGCATGGATGAGATCCGAGTTCGATTCTCGGCAGGTCCATCTTTAGTGGAGCTGACGATACTAAGATCACAATCTTTCAATCGGCAGGTCCATAAATAGATTTTTAAATGATTCTATTCTACTTCTAAAATGGAATTTACACTAAAAAACCCAAAATTAAAAAATCTAGACGAAGAAATATTTTCATTGAATAAAATTTATAGAATGGCATTATCTTCTTTAGATAGATTGCCAAATATCTATGCTTCAAAAGAAGTAATTAAGAAAATAGAAGATCTAAAGCATAGATTATCAAAAATAGAGACTAAAGACCAGTTTGAGAAGCTTGTAATAGAAAATTATATTTTAAATCTAGAATCCCAAAGAGTCTATCTAGAATATTTCACAACTGCATCAAAAGAAAACATAGAAGAAGCAATAAAAATACTTTTCGGAGATGATTCTTTGGGAATAATAAAGGAACAAGCAAAAAATTTCGATTATAGAAGCTTTTGGGAATATTATCTGTCATATCAAGAATACACTTATAAACAAATTCCATCAGACGATGAGACTTTCAGAGAAAAATTTAAAGAAATAATTGTAAATCTAAAAAAAGATGCTCTAGAATATGCAGAAAAAAACTTTAATTTTCCAAAGAATTATCAGTTTGACTTAGTTTTAGGGCAACCCTACTCTGCTAAAAGTTATTTTCAACCAACGACAAAAAGAATGGAGATATCTCCTTCAACTTTCTCTATTTTTAAGGAAAATAATGAAATAAAAATAAATGTCTGCAGAGTTATAGAAATTTTATTCCATGAACTAATAGGTCATGGGAGGCATGAAATAAACTCCAGATCTTTACCATTATGTTTACAGGATAACTCGGTAAACATCTCAATTATTTCTTCTCATATACATGCAGAGGGAGTATCTCAGATTACAAGAAACGAAGCAATAAAGTTCATGCAATTACATAAAGAAAAATACAAAATAGAAAAAGATTATATAAAACAAATAGAATTATCAGAAATAGTTGATTCTGCTTCAAGTAGCTTGGTTTTATATCAATACTTCCAATTAAAAAATTTAGAAAATCAGAAGTTTAATATTGAAAAAAAATTTAAGAGTATAACCAATAATCATGGTCTTTTTATTTTGTACTCTACTTTAAATAAAAATCCACTTGGATGCATAAAAAACGCCACTTATACAATAGGTCTATTTTATATGCAACAACTTTTGGAACAAATAAAAAAAGAATTCGGAAAGAAGTATTTCGAGAAAAATCACTCTTTAATAAATCAAGCTGTTTCAACAGGCATTTGGCATTTTAAAGTTCTTCCTAAATTTGTAAAGCTTTTCCTCTCCTCTTCTAAATAAATCCAGAAAAAACCTCTAAAGCAAAACATTTTAAACACCCAACTATTTATTATAAAATGGGAAAAACCCTAGGGATAATTTCAATAAAAGGAGGTGTAGGAAAAACCACTATAGCGACCTCGCTCGCATCAGATTTAGTTAATAATTTCCAAAAAAAAGTTCTTTTAATAGACGCAAATTACTCTGCGCCAAATATTGGATTCCACATGGATATATTAAAACCAGAAAAAACAATACACGACGTTCTAGCAAATAAAGCCAGGATAAAATCAGCCATCCACAATCGATTTGGAGTCGACGTAATTCCAGGAAGTTATATATTCCAAACTCCTTTTAATATGCTTAAACTAAGAGATAAGATTCGATCTTTAAAAGACGATTACGACTTTATTATATTAGACTCTTCTCCTTCTTTAAACGATGAAGTACTTTCAACAATTCTTGCATCAGATAATCTATTCGTAGTATCAACTCCAGACTATCCGACTTTATACTGTTCTCTAAAAGCAGCGAAACTAGCCAAACAAAGAGGTCGTCCAATTTCAGGAATAATCTTAAATAAAATTCGTGATCCCTCTCATGAACTAACCTTAAGAGAAATAGAACAAACGACAGAAATACCAGTAGTTGCAAAAATTTCAGATAATAAAATAGCAATAAGATCTGCATTTACAAGAATTCCAATCCCAGTCTATGATAAAAGATCAAAATTTGCAAAAGAAATCTCAAATCTAAGTTCAGCAATAACAAATATAAAAGAAAGGCGCTCCATACTAAGTTTAATCCTTCCAAACTTTAGAAGAGAACAAGTAAATAGACAAATACTAAAAGAAAGTTTTTATACTAGCTATTTCTCTTAGTTTTATGAACAAAATAAAAAAATATGGTTTAATCTTATTAAAAAACGATGCCTTCCTCATAAACAGAAAATACGGCACAAATCTTTTCCTAATGCCTGGAGGTAAACCAGAATTAAATGAAACAATAGAACAATGTTTAATAAGAGAAATGAAAGAAGAGCATGAATGCGACTTAGTTCCAGAAACTATAAAATACTTTGGAGAATTTGAAGATATTGCTGCAAATGAACCGAATACTATAATTTCTATGAAAACATATTTAGGAGAAGTAAAAGGTAACCCTCTCCCAAATTCAGAAATTGCAGAGCAAAAATGGTTCACAAAATCAGACAATCCAGATATTCTGTCACCAATAATAAAAAAAAATCCTTCCTGCAATAATTAATAAAAATCTTATATAAAAATGAAAAACAATAACTGCGTATTCTGCAAAATCATAAAAAAAGAAAAAAAAGCAGAATTCAGAACAGAAACAGATAATTTTATAGCCATCCTAGATGCAAATCCAAGATCATCAGGCCACACATTAATAATCCCAAAGAAACATTATGTTACTCTGCTAGATATTCCAACAACATTATCCGAAGAACTCATCAAGCTAACAAAAAAAATATCATCTGAAATTTTAGAAAAAAAACAAGGCGATGGTTTTAATATTATTATGAATAATTTATCTCCAGCAGATCAAGTCGTTATGCATGCTCATCTCCATATTATTCCAAGAAAAGAAGGCGACGGCCTAAAAATGATTGCCTAATCGCCCTTAGTGGCTGTGGGGAGAATCGAACTCCCAACCTCGGCCTTATGAGAGCCGCATTCCACCATTGAACTACACAGCCAAATCTATGAAAATGAAATCCTTTTTAAACTCTATCCTCTTAATCAAATTATGGTTCTAGAAGACACTGCAAATATAGTCCAATTAATAAAAGATATAGGTCAAATAGGCACTTGGATACAAACAATAGGCTTAGTCATCATACTTTGGATAATCTTCGAAGTAATTTTTTTAATAAATAACAGAATAAAAAGAAAACAACTCTATAAAATAGAACATAGACTCTTCAGAATTGAAAAGAAAATCGATAGCATCACAAAACCCTGAGGGTAGTGGTTCATCAAGAACTTTTAGTTCTTGACTGCCATCAAGAATGTAACTGCCAACATTCTGGAGGTTGTTAGAACCGGGAGAAATCTACATTTCAATCTTCAACTTTTAAATTGAAGATTTCTCACGTGTATTAACTAAAAAATAAGATTATTCTTCTTCAGAAGAACGTTCTACACTAACAATCTTTTTTACCTTAGGCCCTTCTTTCTGCGCTCTAATCAATCTAGCAATATAACCTGCCAGTTTATTCCTTATAGGCTTAGAAGGCATTGTATTTCCTAATAACTTTTTATTATGATCAAAGCTATCACTAAAAAAATGTTCTCCATCAAGAAGCTGCCGAGCAGCCCTTTTAACCATAATTGATTTTATTCTTCCCATAACTTATCTCAATTCTCTGCCTTTTTAAAAGTTTCCTTAAGAAAATTTTCATGCCAATCCTTTATTTTAAAAAACCAACTTTCCATAGAATTATTACCGCTGGCTAAATAACCCCTGCTTAAAATTATATAACCTTCAACTTGAGGGTTTATCAAAACAGCCATATTCTCGCCTAGCCTAAAATCACTCCTTAAAGCAAAAATCGGTCCTCTTCTTATTCCATAATAATATCCTATCTCACTAGCAACTCCATCGTCTATTGCATGCCCTCCATCAAGAAGCGCAAGCATACAATCAGAATCTTGCATCAAACTATTATTTATTGGAGTAACTTTTTTACTAAATTCCCTCAAATAATTTTCACGTTCTTGATAACTATTTAATCTTTCTAAATAATTCAAATCAAGTCTTTTAGCACATTCAATAAAAGGATCATGAACGACAATTCCAATATCTCCAATTCTAGGTTTTATTAAGTTATTTAAAACATATCTACCAGTCTCAGAAAAGCCAAATTGATTAGCTAAATAACCTTTTATCTGTCTTACCATCTTAAACTTTAACCCTTTCAAACCTAATCAAATTCCTCCATTCTTTCATATACTCTTGAGCCTTCTTATTTAATTCCCCAGAAGAAACAACAAGAACAGGCATTCTAACTGATTGTGCATTCTGTAAAGCAACTGTCAAATCATTATCACTAATTATTTTTTTATCCTTAGCAACCAAAAAAAACTCTTGCTTACCAAACATCATATCGATTCTTACCTTTCCAATAAATTCTTTTTTCTTATCCAAAATAGTTTCCAATATCTCAACATCCTTCGCAGAAAGATGTGCCCTTATTTTTTTAGAAAATAAATTATCTTGTATATTGACCTTTTTACTTTCTTTCTTAACACTCTTTTTCTTGACTTTTTCCTCTTTCTTTATATCTTTACTATCTGCCTTAACTTCAACTTTCTTATGTTCCACGCTAGATATAACTGGAGCAACACTAATCTCCACAGGCCTTTCTTCTTTCTTAGCCGCAATCTTTTCTTCTTTTTTATTTTCTACAACAAATTCAGGATTAAGTACACCCTGTATTTTTAATCTAGCATCTTGCTCAGATAAAAGAAAATGTCTCCAAAACGTCTTCACATTATCATTAAATTTAGCTTTAACTGGAATAGCAAAATCTTTTATTTCTCTTAAAGCAACTCTTATCACAGGAGTTTGAGTATCATCATCTAAAACGCCTACTTTCTTCAAAAGATAAAAAGCTTCCTTTTCTCTAATATTTAAATGCTCAACAAAACTTTCAAGCATGGACTCTTGTCCTTCAATATAATATAAAGGTGAACTGCCTACTCTCATATTGCTTATTTTTATTTTCTTATCCGCATATAGTTCAGACAAAAAAGCCCCTGCAAACAAAGGACTAACTCCTATACCTCTAGCAATCTGCACAGGCAACGAAGGCCCTTTCATTTTAATCAGAGAATAAATCCTCTCTTTTTGAACACTAAACGCAACTTCCCCTGACATATCCCATAAAACTACTCCTTAATTATAAATCTTGTTATACTCAAAGGGTAAAATCACAATCTCTTCCAATTAACTTCATAAAAACTAACATCCTTCTCTCCATCAACAATAGCCACTAGTAAATTCTTTTTAGTTGAATGAGCAATCCTATTTTTAGCAGCAAAATCATGCCATTTCAGAACCTCGTTTTCCTTTACAACATACAAAATCCATTTAGCATGATCATCTCCAGGTTTAATACCTCTATCATAAACCCTAAATTCCGCCCCAAATTTCAAGGCAGTCTTAACAATATATCCCTTTTTCCTCAAGTTAGAGAAAACCGCATATTTAGTATCAATATCCTTATCAATTTTCTTTATTTTTTTCATTAAATCATCAAAATCAAGTTTTTTGCTCCCTATAAAAACTTCCATTTTTACAGTCTCGATTAAAAATAAAGCTTCGACTAATAAATATTCTATTTTGCTTCCTACTTTCTCTCCAAATCTGGACCTTTCATATAAACTAAAAGCCTCGCTAAAATTTGAAGAAACACTATCTCCGCTAAATTGTGCTTTAATCATAAAATAAACAGTAAAAACCAATATTTAAATGTAACACAAAACCCTTAAAAACCCTCAACTCCAATCTTTATCATGCCAGAAGAACTAGGAGATTTTGAAGAGATAAAAGAACCTATCTCCAATAAAGAAAAAGAAAGAGTTGGGCAGGAAAATCAAGATCAACAAACAAGAGTCAGACTTCCAAGAAAAGGCGAAATCATAGGAATAGTTGCCCAAAGGTTAGGTGGAAACAGAATGGAAATAAAATCAACAGACGGCAAAACTCGTAACTGTCGTGTTCCAGGTAGATTCAAAAGAAAATTCTGGCTTCGCCCAGGAGATTTAGTTATAATAACTCCTTGGCCAGACGATGACAACAAAGGAGATATAATCTTCCAATATCAAAAAAACTCTGCATATCAATTGCAAAAACGCGGCTTTATAAATAACCTCAAAAACGGATTCTAAGAAACTAATCCTTTAACAATAATTCCAAGCCTATTCCAACACCAAATCTATCATCTAAATACTCATTATATCTTCCCTCTACAACGGCATAAAGATTCTTCCAGATTCTTACTCCTGCTTGTATTTCACTAACAATCTTTGGTTTGCCACCTTGTGGATTAGTATCATAGTCAAAAAATCCATCATAGCAAAAAAGATCATCAAAAAAATAGCCCGCTGCATAGGCTCCCAATTGAACCCCGCCATTCTCGCTGGAGGCAGGATAAAAATTAGTGCCAACTAAACTATTAACTCCGATGTATTCAGAAAGATTTGGCTCAAAAGTCAATCCTAAACGTGCAATGCCTCTTCTAAGAGAAAAATCCCTATCATATTGAACAGCAGGCCCAACACTCTTTCCAAAAACACTACTTACATCTCCTAATGTTGCTTTCCTATATAATTTCAATTCAGTATACGGATTCTGTACATCATCCCAATGATTTTTCTCGCTATAAGCATCTATAAACCCAAAAAAATCAGCCCCTAAAGGCAAATCATTCACGCCCCCAGTTAAACTTGCACTAGGCACTCCTCTAGTATCATAATATCCTGCAGCTTTGCCCCATGGCTTTGGCTGGGTAGAACAGCTAGCCAAGAAAATACTTCCACATAAAGCCAAATCCCTCAAGCATTTCATCATAAACCCCCTGTCCACCCTCCCTTTTAAATATTTCTAATATAGTAATTAAATAGTTACTACAAAATCTAAAACAAAAACTTTAAATCTATCCAAAACACTCCTTGTAAATGCAATCAGTAAAAAAACTAGATTTTAGCAAGATAGAAAAAAAGTGGCAATCTCGATGGGAAAATAAAAAAGCTTTTCAATCAAAAGACGCTGGAAAAAATAAATGCTACGTATTAGAAATGTTCCCTTATCCTTCTGGCTCAGGATTACATATGGGTCACGCCTTTAACTATACAATTGGAGACATATATGCACGATTTAAAAGAATGTCAGGTTTTAATGTTCTCTACCCAATGGGATACGATGCATTCGGTCTTCCAGCAGAAAATGCAGCAATAAAAGAAAAAACTCATCCGAAAAAATATACTGAAAAAGCAATTAAAAATTTTATAAAACAACAAAAATCCTTAGGCCTAACTTATGATTGGACAAGAATGCTAAAAACATGTGATCCTGAATATTATAAGTGGAATCAGTATTTCTTTCTCAAGTTTTATGAAAAAGGCCTAATCTATAGAAAAAAATCAAATGTAAATTTCTGCATAAAGTGCGATACTGTTTTAGCGAATGAACAGGTACATAATGGAAAATGCTGGCGTCATTTAGATACAGAAGTAGAAATCAAACAATTAGAACAATGGTTCATTAATACAACAAAATACGCAGAAGAGTTGCTTAAGGAAATCCCAAATTTAGATTGGCCAGAAAGAATAAAAATAATGCAAAAAAATTGGATAGGAAAAAGTGAAGGGACTTTAGTTAATTTTCCATTAGAAAACTCAAAAGAAAATTTAGAAATATTTACAACAAGAATAGATACATTATATAGTGTAACTTTTTTAGTCATCGCGCCAGAACATCCTAAAGTTCTTGAGATGATTAAAGGAACAAAATACGAAGAAAAAGTTAAAGAATTTATAAGAAAAGTTGTCATAGAACAAAAATTTTCAAGAACAGACGAAGATAAATCTAAAGAAGGATTATTCATTGGAAAATATGCTATCAACCCTGCAAACAATGAAAAAATACCAATATACATCGCTAACTTTGTTCTAATGGATTACGGCACAGGAATAGTAATGGCAGATGCGCACGATAAAAGAGACCATGAGTTTGCTAAAAAATACGGAATCAAATTAACTACTGTATTAAAACATAAAGACAATACTGACTTAAAAGATAACGAGATTTACGAAGATTATGGTATATTAAAAAATTCAGGAGAATTTAACGGCTTAAAAAGTGAGGAAGCAATTCCAAAAATACAAGATTGGTTACAAAAAAAAGGTTTAGGTAAAAAATTTATTCAATATAAATTAAGAGATTGGCTTATTTCTAGGCAAAGATACTGGGGCACACCAATTCCCATGATTTACTGTGAAAAATGTGGTATTGTCCCTGTTCAGGAAAAATCATTGCCAATAAAACTTCCTGAAAAAGTAAAATTCGGAAAAGGCAATCCTCTAGCCACAAATAAAGCTTTCCTAAAAGTAAAATGTCCAAAATGTAATTCTCCAGCAAGAAGAGAAACAGATACAATGGATACGTTCTTCGACAGTAGCTGGTATTATTTAAGATTTACAGATAATAAAAATAAAAATAAACCTTTCGAAAAAGAAAAAGTGCTATATTGGCTGCCAGTCAATCAATACATAGGAGGAGCAGAGCATGCAAATATGCATCTTATCTATGCTAGATTTTTCACAAAAGCATTGAGAGATCTTGGTTTTTTGAATTTCAATGAACCCTTCAAAAAACTTTTTAATCAGGGCATGATTCATGGAGAAGATGGATATGTAATGTCTAAATCAAGAGGCAATATCATAGACCCTTTAGAAATTACTAAAAAGTACGGTGCAGATACATTAAGATTTTTCTTAGTCTCAGCAGCCTCTCCTGATAAAGATTCTATGTGGAGCAATGAAGGAATAGAAGGAAGTTGGAGATTTATAAAAAAGCTTTATATATTGTTATCAAATATAAAATTAGGAAATTCGTCTAAAAAATTAGAGCACTGGATAAATAAAACCATAAAAAACGTCTCTCACGAAATAGAAAATCTTAGATATAATACCGCATTAATAAACATGAGAGAACTATTGGAAAAAATTGAAGAAGAAAAGGAAATAAAAAAATCCGATTTAGAATCATTCATCAAATTAATCTCCCCAATAACTCCGCATATAGCAGAAGAACTCTGGCAAAAATTAGGAAAAAAATCACTCGTATCTTTAGAACAATGGACAAAAGCAGATGAGTCTAAAATCTCAGATTCCCTCGAACAAGAAGAAAGAAATTTAGAGAAAACACTAGAAGACATAAAAAACATACTTAGTATAATAAAAGAAAAGCAAAACAAAGATCCTGAAACAATCTACCTTTATGTAATTCCAAAAGAACTTGCAATGTATAATATCCCTTATTTAGAAAACAAACTAAATAAAAAAATAAAAATATTCGCTGTAAATGATCATAAAAAATATGATCCAGAAAATAAAGCTCAAAAAGCAAAGCCAGGCAAACCAGGAATATATCTAGAATAATTTCCTAAATTCTATTTATCACTCCATAATAATCGCGCAAATATATATACTTCAAAGCCTATTAAGAAAGATGACTAAAAACAATTATATTATCCCAGAACAATGTAAAAAATGTGGGACAGTATTTGATCTCTGGTATGACTTATCAGAAAAAGAAAATGATCCAGAAGCCGAAGAAATAAGAGAAAAATTAGGTAAAAGACTATCTGAATCATTATGTTGGAACTGCAAAAAACAATTAATAACAAAGCTCTCAAACCAAGAAGCAAACCAAGAAGAATCTTCAGAAGATGATCTTTCTCTCGATTTAGATGTAGAATAATTCTAAAATCAATATTTTTCTAAAAGTAAATATCGTTTTTCAAAAAAATAGAAAAATTCCACTTATCCCTAAAAAGTGATTCCATGTCTCGCTTTAGTGACTCGGTATATAAATTATCATATTCTAAAAAACATATAACTAACTTTCATCATGTATATAAATAAAATCTTGCTTTAAACAACATGACAATGCAAGGATACAGTATGCCTGCAGTCTGCAGCCAATGTGGAGAGCTGTTTGACTTGAGCTACGACATGAAAAAAAGTATGGAAGAAATCCTAGAAAGAGCCATGTCAAGAACTAAAAAAAAGAGCAATCTATGCTGGGAATGTAGAACTGTACAAAATTAAATTTTTTCTTTTTTTCTTTTAATTTTCTTGAAAGTAAACTATATAAACAAGGATTTTAACTTTTAGATATGAAGGGCATAGTATATCAACTTAATAGAAAGCCAGAAATTCAAGGCGAGCGAGGACTACCCAAACTAGCCATAGCTTCAGCACATATATCCTATCAAGGCGTAAAAGGAGACTATAATCACTATCGGAAAAAATGGAAATTCAATACATCTTCAAGAGCACTTCTTATTTACCCTAAAGAAATGTATCAGCAATTACAAATAGAAGGTTGGCCTGCAAATCCCGGAGATCTAGGAGAAAACATTACTACAGAAGAAATACCTTGCGAATCTTTCCTTTTAGAAAGTATTTGGAACATTGGCGAAGTTCAAATTAAAATCTCTGAGCCTTGCAAACCTTGTAAAGTATTAGGTCTTCTAGAATATATTGGTGAAAAAAGAAAAGTAGAATTTGTAAAAACATTAGTTAATAGAAGAGGATGGTACGCACGTGTATTAAAAGAAGGAATAATTAATAAAAAAGATATAATTGAGAGGATTTCTTAAAATAAGTCAAAAAACATCAATTAATAGAAAGCTTTTAATACCTCTTATTTAACTCTAAAACTATGCAAAATAAAACAATCTATCAAAAACTAGAGAAAATCTTGAGTTCAAGCAAAGAATCGCAAGATTGCAAGCCTGAAATGCTAGACATCTCAGAATTAGATTTATCTATTAAATGGCATATAGAAAATGAAATAAAAATATTAAGGGACCTAAATAAAAAAAATCAGCCACGTTCTTGGTTATATAACAACCAAGAATATTTAAGAATAAACAAAAAGCAATCCTTGTTATTTCCCATCGAACCAAAAACTAATATCCTTACTCATAAAGGCTTACTCGTAAACGAACAAGACAATCTCAGCAACTTAGAAAAATATGCTATTTTCGGCAACCCTTCGGAAAAAGCTCCAACTTACCTAAGCGAAATAAACCAGCCATTAATGATAAATAGCATTCCAGATTGCATATTAGCAGTTGACACTAAAAAATTATCTGAAAAAAGATCAATCTTTATAGATCCTGAAACCATATTATCTTCTAACGAGTCAGTAGGAGATTCATATTTCATATTGGGAGGCATCCCAAAAGAAGCAATAATAGAAATATCCTACAATAAAAGAATCTTCGCAAATCCTGAATACCAAAAAATGGACCTGCTCAACAAATTCATCAATTACAATCCTATTGAAGAAAAAATAAGATTAAGAAAAAAATATGAAGAAAAAACAGATTCAGAATTTTATGCGATCATAATATCTTTAAGAAAATAAATATTATAACTTATTTCCAGAGATAAAACCTCTTACCCAACAACGCCCTTAATCCTTCTAATCCCGGCAGCACTGCTTTCTTCTTTAATAATCTTAAATCTTCCAATTTCTTTCGTATTAGAAACATGAGGTCCAGTACAAATCTCTCTACTAAACCATTTTTTAGGATCTTTAAAGTCTACAATCGTATAAACGCTAACAAGTTCAGGATATTTTATCCCAAACTCTCCTTGCGCTCCGCTCTTTAAAGCGTCCTCTAAAGGAACTTCTTCCCTTTTAACTTTCAATCCTTCCTTTATTTTCTTGTTAACTAAATCTTCAACTTTTTTTATTTCTTCACTTGTCAATTTCCTAGAAAAATTAAAATCAAACCTTAATCTTTCAGCAGTTATATTTGAACCTTTTTGTTTAACATCTTTCCCCAATACAACTCTTAATGCTTCATTCAATAAATGTGTAGCTGTATGCAATTTCCTTACTTCTTCAGAATCATCAGCCAACCCGCTCTTAAAAGCTCCAGCACCTGCCGTCCTGCTCAAATCCTGATGCCTCTTAAACTCTTCGTTATATTCTTCTAAATCCACTTTAGCTCCTCTCTCATCAGCCAATTCCTGAGTCATTTCAATAGGAAATCCATAACTCTGGAAAAGCAAGAAAGCCTCTTTTCCAGAAATCAAATCATCTTTAACAATCTCATTAAATTTTTTCAGTCCTTTCTCTAAAGTCTCTCTAAACCTATTCTCCTCTTCCTCTAAATTATCATAAATAAATTTATGATTCCTAGAAAGTTCCTGATAATCAGGATAAATAAACAATACAATTTTAGCAACATGAACAGTAAAATTACTATTTATCCCAATAAGCCTTCCATATCTAATTGCTCTTCTAATCAATCTTCTTAATACATATCCCTGTCCAATATTCGAAGGTTTAATTCCCCTCTCATCTCCAAGAATAAAAACAGCCGCCCTCAAATGATCTGCAACAATTCTCATATTTCTTTCATTGCCTTTGTATTTTTTCCCTGAAATCTTTTCAATCTCTTTAATTATAGGCTGAAATATTGTAGTTTCATAATTATCTTTCAATCCGTTCAATATAGCCAAAGTTCTATCTACGCCCCCTCCAAAGTCTACATTTTTATTTTTCAAAAGAATAAACTTTCCATCTATAGTCTTATTATATTCCATCAAAACATCATTCCCTATTTCTACCCATCTATCATCATCTGGATCAAATTTCCTAGGAACTTTTTCTTTAGCACTCCAATAAAACATTTCAGTAGAAGGGCCACAAGGTCCTGTCTCTCCAGCAGGCCCCCACCAATTATTTTCTTTTTCTAAAATGCCTCCTTTTAAATAAGCAATTCTATCATTAGACACTCCTAAAGATTTCCATATCTCCGCTGAAACTTCATCCCTGGGAATATCTTTAAACCTATCATCTCCTCCAAAAACAGTTACAGCGTATTTTTCAATAGGAATCCTTAATATTTTAGTATGAAATTGAAAAGTATATTCAATAGCTTCTTTCTTAAAATAATCTCCTAAACTCCAATTCCCAAGCATCTCAAAAAAAGTATGATGTACTTCATCGCCCACTTCATCTATATCTCCTGTCCTAATACATTTCTGCACATTGACAAGTCTCTTCCCAAGAGGATGTTTCTGCCCCAATAAATAAGGAACTAACGGATGCATACCTGCAGTTGTAAATAAAACAGTTGGATCATTCTCAGGAATTAAAGAAGAAGAATAAATCTCATGGTGCTTCTTGCTCTTAAAAAAATTAATATATGCCCTAATCAATTCCTGTCTTGTCTGAATTTTCTTCATATTAATCAAAAAGAAACCGCTTTTATAAAATTAGCGTTTATCTCCTAGCCTGTACTCTTCTCTTTGATATCTTTCACATCCAACTTTAAACTCATCTAAAGAAGGCAAATGAGGTTCTATAGAGTATTTTACATCAAAAACTTTAGCTAATTTCATAAAAAGATCTGGATAATATCTTAAAAGACTGAAATAATTCCAAGATATGGTCTTTTAAGATGTTCGAGAGAACAAAGAGACTGGTTAGTTATTTTGGTCTCTCGTTATACCAACACCTATCGTGTCCTTGTTTACCTGTCCATTCTTCAATTATTATCTTTGCTTTCTTAGCTTTTTCTTCCAAATCACTCATACTAAATCTCTCGTAAAGTCTCAAGCTTTCTTCTAATCCTCTCTACTTCTTGCTCTAAAGTTAAATCCTCTTTATCATCTAAATTATATTCTTTAGGCGTTGGTTTTTTAATCAGCCCAGCCATCTTAGTATGTGGTAACAATTTATCAAAAATCTCTAATTTCTCTTCCACTTCATCAATTTTCTTCTTTAAAGCAATTTTCAAAATCAATTCTTCTTGTCTTAATTTCTTATAATTCCTTAATCTTTTGATAAATCCTAATACTCCTAACTCTGCAGTCAGAAGATATTTCTCGCCATATAAAGCTTCCCTTCCAAAAAATCTCACATATTCTGACGACATTTTAAAATCACTCTACCTTCTCAAATAAATTAACAGCGATATCATTAATCCTAGTCTTTATCGAAATTAATTCCTTTTCCCAAGCACTTAATTCCTGTTCTTCTCTTAATTTAGTCTCTCGAATTTTTCTTAATAGTGCATCTATATCTTCAAATTTTTGCTGTGCTTCCATTAAAGCTTTCCTAGCAGAATAAAATTTATCTAACTTAACAAAAACATCAGAGCTTTTACTACTTCTTGAAGAAGGCTCTCTATCACCATAGTCTATATTCATAGGAGGCTCATCCAATCTTCTCCTTATAGGCTTAGAAATTCTAGGAAGACTTGGAATAGAATTACTCTCGATAACTGAATTTTCATCTTGAGAACTAGATTCCTTCTTCATACTAGGTGTCCACTCGTCCATCTCAATTGTTTGATATTTTCCTGCGCTATTCATAGAAGTGATAGGCCCTATTTCTTCTTCTTGTTTTTCAGAATTAACTGCGTCTTTAATTGCAGCTTGTGAAAAACCTTTATCATTTAAAGAATCAGGAAAAGAAGGCAATTCGTGCTTTTCCATTATATATTCCTCGCCTAAATCATCATCACCCTCTAAATTACTAGCTTCTTCTTGCGAAGCCCCCGTAAAAGACGGTCCTTTAAATGGCGGCAAATCAGGCAATAACTTTTTATCATCCTTTTTATTAAAAAACATATCCTTAAATCCAGAAATTAATTTATATAGGTTTATATTAATTTAAAAATGACAACAAAAATAGTAGAAACGTTTAAATCCAATGTTTTATAATATCAAATATGGAAATAAATCTAATAAAAGAAACAGTTTCTGGAATTATAGGAAAGTCTGGAGAAAAATTAGTTGATATCTTATATGCAAAAAAGAACGTCAATGAATTTTTAATAGCAAAAAAGTTAGGTTTAACTATAAATCAAACTCGCAACCTGCTCTATAAACTGTCTGATAAAGGCCTAGTTCACTTCATAAGAAAAAAAGACAGTAAAAAAGGAGGCTGGTACACTTACTTCTGGACTTTAGACGAAAAAAGAGCTCTGGAAGTTCTTAAAGAACAAAAAAGTGTTAAATCCTTAGAATTAGAAACCGAATCTCAAAAAAGAAAAAACGAAAGATTTTACTATTGTCCTGCTTCAGGTCTAGAATATAATGAAGAACAGGCATTAGAACATAATTTTATCTGCCCAGAAACAGGAGAAGTATTACAGCTAAAGGATAATAAAGAAGAAGTAGAAAATCTAGAGACTGAGATAACTCGACTCAGGGCAATAGTAGAAAAAGTCAACTTAGAATTGCAAGAAATAGAAAAAAAAGATAGAAAAAGTAAAGACAAAAAAATGCGTTCTGAGAAAAAAAAGAAAGAGACAGAAAGAAAAGAGAAAAAAGAAAAACTCAAAAAAGAAAGAAAAAGTTCTGAAAAGAAAGAAAAGAAAAACAAGAATAAGACAAGGAAGCAGAAGAAAGAAAAAGTTCTGAGAAAAAAGAAAAACTCAAAAAAGAAAAGAAAAAAGAAGAAATAATGAGATATACTTACAAAAAAAATAAAACTGGATGGATTAACTGGCTGTCAAATCTATCTATGGTGGGATGGCTTATTACAATAAATATAGTTGTTTCTCTAATTGGCTTTTTTACCTTCTTTTATGGAGGAGTAGAATATCTTGCTCTCAAACCCTTAAATATAATTCAAGGAAAATACCTTTGGACTCTTATAACCCATATGTTCGTTCACGGTAGTCCATTACACCTTTTAATAAATATGTTTGTCCTCTATTCTTTAGGAGGCCTAAGTGAAAAAATAATTGGCAGAAAAAGGTTTATCTGGTTTTATCTTATCTCAGGATTATTTGCAGGACTCCTATCTGTAATCCTTCCAGTATTATACGGAAACACTCCAATAGGCGCAAAAATCTTTGGTAGTCCAGATATATTTATGGTTGGAGCTTCAGGTGCAATATTTGCAATAGCGGGTTTATTCGTAATGCTTCTTCCTCAATTAAGATTCATGATAATTTTCCTTCCTTTCTTCTCTCTCCCAGCCTATATAATGGTGCCTCTAGTTCTCTTCATAACTTGGATAGCTGCAATAGCAGGCAATTTCCCTATTGGTAATGTAGCACATTTGGGAGGTTTCATCGCAGGCCTAGTCTATGGATACTATTTGAAAACAAAATACTCTAAAAAAGTAAAAGTCCTAAGAAGAATGTTCAAATGAAAAAAACAAGAAGAAAACCAAATAGCAATCCAATAGTCTACTTAAAAGAATCAAAAAGAGAAATAAAAATAATATTTATTTTGTTTATCCTAAGTACCTTAATAGGATTCATAAACGCTAACAACTTAAGAGGAATAGACGCAGTTTTAAAGGATCTAATAAAACAAGCATCTGACCTTAAAGGAATATCTCTTATTAGTTTTATATTTATAAACAATACTCTAACTTCTCTAGTTGGCATGTTCTTAGGTATATTTTTAGGTATATTTCCAATTATCACAGTACTATCCAACGGAGTAATATTAGGTTATGTCTTGCAAAAAACAGCAGTAACAATAGGTCCTCTACAATTCTGGCGCCTTATTCCTCATGGAATATTCGAACTCCCAGCAGTTTTCATATCACTTGGTTTAGGTTTAAAATTAGGTACAGACTTTATTAAAAATTATTTTAAAAAAGTTAAAAGTAGAGGAATGCAAATCCTGGCTGTAACTTCCATAATTCTTTCATTAATAGGTTTGGGCATAATCAAAATCGCTTTCACTCCTAATATTGCTCTAAATACCGCAGCTTCTCTTTTAATAGATATATTGGTTCTAATATTAATAGTTCCATTTCTAACTTTATTCTTTATAGCAGACAAAAAAATAAGGCAATTTAATATAAATAGGATCTTCCAATCTCTAAATATTTTTATAAGAATAGTAATTCCATTATTAATAATTGCCGCAATAATTGAAGGCCTTCTTATAACTGTTTTATAACTATCCTCTCAAAGTCTTTAAACCGAAACACTGTAAATCTTTTAAAGTCCACTCAATTTAATAATACTATGGAAATATCAGAAAAAACAATAGAAGAAATAGACTCGTCCACAGAAGCAGAAAACGCCAGAAAGGTAGAAGCTGCTCTTTTCATAGCAGGTCGCTTCTTAACAATTCAAGAATTAGTTGCTTTAACAGATGTAAATCCAATACTATTAAAAAAACTCTTGGCAGATTTGCAGGACAAATACAAAGACTCAGGCATAGAAATAGTTCAAAGAGACAACCTATGGAAAATGGACGTCGCAGTAGAATATACTGACATGGTAAATAAACTAGCTACTGGTTCTTCAGAATTCACTAAAGCAGAACAAGAAACATTAGCAATAATTGCCTATAAACAGCCAATGAAACAATCAGTCCTAGTAAAAATCAGGGGAAACAAAGCCTACGATCACATAAGAAAATTCAAAGAAATAGGCCTAATAAATAAAAAGAGAACAGGTCATACTTCAGAACTCACGCTCAACGAAGCATTCTACGATTATTTCCATGTCAATAAATCTTCTGACCAATCGGAAACGCAATAATGGACATCTTAACTTTAGTTTATATCTGCTTATTCTTTTTTGGAATATTTTTCATTGTAATTTTCTTAGTTCTACATAAAAGATATCTTCCTCTACTATACGAAAATCCTAAAATAATTAATCATCCTTCTGTTTCTTTTCTAGTCCCTGCCTATAACGAACAGGATTCTCTCCAAAATACCATAGAAGCCCTTATAGAAATAGAATATCCAAAAAATAAGAAGGAAATAATCATAATAAATGACGGGAGTAAAGACAACACTCTAAAACTAGCCAAACAATTAGAAAAGAAATACAAAGTAATAAAAATACTTGACAAACCAAACTCAGGAAAAGCCAATTCTCTAAATGAAGCTGTCAAAATAGCAAAGGGAGAATTAATAGCAGTAGTAGACGCAGATTCCTATCCAAAAAAAGACGCTTTAATAAACATGGTAGGACATTTCGAAGACCCAAACGTAGCAGCTGTAACCTCAAGAGTATTAGTAAAAAACAAAAATAACTGGTTAGGAAAATTTCAGGTTCTAGATTATTCTATTATTGCATGGACAAGAAAGTTATTAGATTTTGTAGATTCAGTGTATGTTACAAATGGGCCTTTAAGTATATATAAAAAAGATGTAGTAAAAAAAATAGGTAGTTTTGATCCAAAAAATCTCACTGAAGATATTGAAATAACTTGGCATATTTTAAGCGAAGGCTACACAACAAGAATGTCTTATAATGCTATAGTATATACGACCGTTCCAGAAGATCTGAAAACCTGGATAAAACAAAGAGTAAGATGGAATTTAGGAGGAATCCAAACAGTAAATAAATATTGGCGCTCAATGTTTAAAAAAGGAGCATTTGGATATTTTGTAATCCCTTATGTTTCAGCCTCTTTTATTCTGGCTATAATTGGTTTTCTATTAATGATCAGATATCTATGGATTAAAGGATCTTATCAATTAATAGCACTTTATTATTCATTTCAAGGATATGATTATTTTAAATATATAGAATTTTCTATCTCATTTACTCTATTACTTTTCCTGGGATTGATATTCTTCTCACTTGCAATATATTATTACAAAACTGGTTTTAAACACTCAGAAACAGGAAACAAAAGTGTTTTAAAGATTCTGGCATACTCCTTTTTCTATAGGGCGCTTTATGTTATACCTTTAATAATCGCCCTCTATAAACTAGCAAAGGGAGATATAAGATGGTATACGAAATAATGAAAACAAAATCTAGAATATTCTTAGAATCACTAGTAATAACTATTCTAATTCTAATTATCGGATTCTACATCGGAATGTCTATAGAAACTTATAGAACTAATAAAATAGTAACATACTATAAAGACTATGAAATCCAAGCATTAGATCTGAAATTACAAAATTATTATTTCCAAATAATGGATGAAAGTTCATGTAAACAAGCAATAGAACAAAATTTCATATTCGCCGATGATATTTACACCCAAGGTCTTGTTTTAGAAAAATATGAAGAAGCAAATCAAATCTCAGACGATTTATTTAGAGAAAAGAAAAGATACGTCTTACTAAAAACTGAACTCTGGCTAAATTCACTTTTATTAAAGCAAAAATGCAGTAATCCTTTTGACACAATTGTTTACTTTTATTCTGGAGATCCAAAAAATTCAGCTCAAGTAGCTCAACAAAAAATATTATCTAACGTTTTAAAAACAGTAAAAGAAGACAAAGGAAATACTGTAGTTCTCTTACCAATAGCCGGAGACCTAAAACTAAAAGCAGTAGATTTACAAATGAAAGTCTACAATATAAAAACATTACCTTCCGTGCTCATTAACGAAAAAACAATTCTTGAAGGATTCCACACCGAAGACGAGATAAAATCCTACCTAAAAAAGTGAATTTTCCACAATAATAAACAATAAAAACCCTTTTAGCACTAAAAAATCATGGAAACCTGGGATACTGAATCAGGAACAGATATTGTAGAGGCCATAGAAGAAGGAAAAATAGTCCGTGTCACAGAGTCTTATGCTAAAATAGAGGGTCTCCCAATAATAAGAAAGCCGATAGCAAAAAGACATCCAAAAAAGAACACAGAAGAAGATCCAAGATTAACGTTTGAAGATTTTAGAAAACCACTAAATTGGAAAAAAAACCAAGTTGTCTCAGAATTATCAGAAAATTTTCAATGGGAAATAGCTAGAAAAAGAAAAGAACGCGGTTTAACAAGAAGACAACTTGCAAAAGCCATAGAAGAAACAGAAAGCAATATAAAACTCTTAGAAAACGGTATTCTTCCAAGAAACGATTTTGTAATAATAAACAAAATCCAAACCTTCTTTAACATAAACCTTAGGAAAGACAAAAAAGACTTTGCTCAATCCCCAAGAGACATGCTATACAAAAAATCAGATGAAGATCAATCCCCAACAAAAGAACAAAATAAAGAAAAAACAAGCTCTTCTTCAGACAAAGACATAGAAATCATCGACTAGTCAGCTTAAAAAATTTCAAAAGCAAATCTTTTTAAACCATAAAAAACCTCTTCTTCCATGAACATTGAAATTACAAAACAAGAAAAGAACGAAATAGATTTAAAAATAGATAATCAAACCATAGCTGAAATTATAAGAGTCTATCTAAAAGATGAAGAAGTTGAATTCGTGGCTTGGAAAAAAGAACATCCAACAAAACCACTAATTATGAAAATCCAAACTTCCAATAAACCAGTAAAAAAAGCAGTTTCTGATGCGATTTCTGCAATAAAGAAAGATCTTGAAAAGATTTCAATAGACTTAAAAAAGAAGTAAAAAGTATTTTACACTATGAAATTTCATAGAAATTATCTCTTATTCGTCTTTGGTTTTATTGTGCTCTCAATAACAGAAGCTAAACCGTCTAATTCTTGAGCAACCCTTTCCCTTAATCTAGAAGGCCCGTGATAAAGATCAGGAGTATCTATTAAGTCCATAGAATCTCTTTTTAGATTAATTGCTATTTCTCTCATAGATTCGTCTAAAGCACGAAAAAGATAATTACAAACTTCTTTTTTTAAAAAATAAATTTCTCTAGATGTATCGCTTATAGATGGAACAATATCCTCCAAATAAGAGATAATAACTTCCTTGCCTCTTTTTGATAGATTAGAATGCTCAATTTCCCTTAAAAACTGATTATACTTCATAATTTTCAACGGTAAAAACTATTTATAAATCTTTAGCCTCTTTGATACTGTCCAATAAACGAATGATATAAATAGTAATTACTCTTAGAAAATAAAAGGAGGTAAAGGATTTATGGTTCAAAAATGTGTTTTTTGTAAGTCTTCTGAGATTATTAAAAATGGTTTGAGAA